>VFSW01001081.1_pt1 | contig 40780 bp, 52 predicted proteins | sample 5358111 | NCBI WGS metagenome assembly VFSW01 (sample SAMN11554181, study PRJNA540505) | mine drainage metagenome | isolation source: sediment from site ElyBrook_90M | place: USA: Ely Copper Mine, Vershire, VT | collected 2017
CTCGACGATGCATCGCGTTTCGTTCGCTGCGACGGTGATGTTCTGCGTCGATGTGACGTAAATAATGCGCGTCGGCGGGGCCGCCGACTTGCGGAGGAAAATGCTCGGCCCAGAGAAGGAGAGGATATTGAACAGCGCTCCGTCATATTCAACAATGGCGGTCACGGACGCCGGCCAGTCGCCGGAGGCGAGCGCGGAGCCGTCAGCCCAAACGAGAGCGACCGCGCCAAGGCCGTTGACATTGATCGTCGCGGCGCCGCTGTTGGCGGCGGCGGATTTCTTGATGAAGAAAGACTGGCCGGCTGCGAGCGCGGAGACCGCCGGGACGGATATCGCCAGAGCGTTGGCGGTTCCGGTGTCGATGGCTGACGGAACCCCGTCGCCTTGCGCGAATTTCGACAGAACAGCCGCCGTGACGACATGCTTGGCGAAGTCGCCGGCGTTGAAAGACAGCGCCGACGTCGATTCCTGCGCACGGACCACTGTGAGCGCATCGCCGGAAACCGCTGTCACATAGACGATTTCGGTGTATGTCGAATTGCTGGCGGAAATCAGCCTGAGCGCGAATTGCTGCCCGGCCGCCGGAACCGGAAACAGCGCGCCCGTTCCAGCTGCGACATTGATCGTCGTCGCGGTCGAGGAAATGGCCCCCGCGAGGGTCGTCCCGGCGAGATTGGCGAACAAGAACGTATTGGACATCAGATCACCCCGATCACGCCGATGCGGCAGGACACGTTGAATTTTGCGGGAAGCTCCAGCGCCCCCGTATGGACCGCGTCAATAAAAATTGGCGCGGTGGACGGGACCGCGAATGGAGTCGTTGTAAAATCCGCTTCCCCGATTTCGAGACTGCCGATTTCCGCCCCGGCGATCAGACCGGCGTTTGTCGTCGTCGTCAAAGCACTGACGATGGTGATGGCGAGATTGCCGCCGCCGAAAATGACGCTGACGTTCTGTCCGGGCGCATTGTAGTCGCCGCCGTCGGCCCCATAGAGGAATCTCAGCACGCGCCGGCGCAGCCATTGCGCCGAAAACTGCTTGCCGTCGCCCTTGTAGAACCACCACGTCAGGACGCGCTTGTAAATATCGTCGTCGGTCACCGCGAGATTGGTGATGTTGTTGACGATATCGAACTCGGCTATTTCAAAATCGGCGATGCGGTCCCAAGAAATCAAACCATCGCTTGACGACTGGTTTGAATAAAGCGTCGGCCGCGCGATGCCGTAAAGCCCTTGGCCGACCCAGTCGAGAAGCGCCCCGGACAGACCTGTATAAATCGGGAGTTCGATCTGGTTGAACCAGTCAACATAGATTTGCGCCAACTGGTTGTAAGCGTCGACAAAGGCCGCGAGATCATCATCGTCGTTATATTGATCGTAAAGATAGGACGGGACCGCCTGTTGCAGACTCTGCGCATACGGCGGTGGGAATGCGGCCGAACCCGGCAGAAGGTTCATCGGCAACGTCGGCAATATGCCGCTGGCGCCAATTGCCGAAACGCCGATTGAGAAACTGCCAATTCCGCCCGACATGGATTAGCCCTGCGCTATCGTGAAGCCGGAACCGGATGGGTCTGCATAAAAATAGCTCTCGATATCCCCGGCGACGATTTCCGACCCGGACGGCGGCGCGACGCCGATCCCGTTGACCGAGATGGCTATGACGAGACGCGTGATCATCGGCCCGGCAAGGACAGATACGACCGCGTTGCGGAAGGCGTCATAAAAATCGAGGACATTCAACGGCTGCCCGCACGCCAAGGCGTTGACATAGGCGGCGAGAGCCGGCGCGGCGAGCTGCTGAATGGCCGAAGTGTTGACGAAGCCGGTCGCCGACGTGTTCCACGTCACGGCTGCGGTGACGACCTGTTGCGGCGGCGAGACATAGGGGATGTTGTAAACGTCTGGATAGTCGGTGATCGAAACAAGATTGTTGCGAGCCGTGCTGATGGTTGATCCAGCCAAAATAGAAGGATCGCCGACGCCTTGATAAATCGCATAGGCGCATTGGATTTGATCGAAAGTTCCTCCGACGATGACTTTCAAGCCGCCCCCGCTTTGCGGCTGGACTGAAATAAGTCGCGGATCGACGCCGGAAACCGCGCCGAGTTTGGTTTTGATGAACGAGGGCGTTCCCTGCGCCGACGTGCTCCACGCCTGGAGAACTTGCGCGCGGAAAGACGATTCTGACTGAGCCGTTCCGCCCGGCGTTCCGTTGCTCGGGTTGGTGCATGAAAGCGTATATTCCGAAGGGACGGATGTCGCGATCTGCGTCACTGTGCCGGAAGCTGCCGCCCATGACCCCGGCTGTGTCGCCACGAACGTCAAAAGCGGCGTCGTCCCAAGCGCGCTCCCGGACGGAGCTTGTCCAACCACGCCGCCATCCAAGGCATAATATTGATACGACCCATCCGAGACGAGAAATCCGGGCGATATCACATATCCCGGCGTGCCGGTGAAAATAAGTTGGACGCTTGTATTGGTGGCACCTTGCTGCGTGACGCCGGTCATCTGCCCCATTTGCAGGAGCAAAAAGGCATTGGCGCCCAACGGCGTCAGCGAATTGACCGTATCGACGCGCGCTTGATCGCATTGCGCGATGGCGGCGACGTCTGTTGACGAGATATCTTCGATCAAGAGGCCGGGAAGATTGGCCGTGTACCCCGGCTGCTGCGCCGAAACGGTCGAGAGCAGTTGCTGAAGAATAGTCGCCGGCGCGTTCGGAACCGGGCCTGATTCCGTCATGATCAAAGGAAGATCGGCCATGAGGGTCAGGTTCCAATCGTTGCTTGATAGATCGAGCCGTTGCGCCGAACGACGCTCAATTTATAGCGTGGCGTCGGGTCATTGACCGGCTGCGGCTGCTTGGCGAGAACGAGCGAAGCGAAGAAATGAGAGTAAAACCCTGAAATTCGCGCCATGAAGAAATCCGGCGCCAATTGCTGCAAGACCGCCGTCGCGGCGGGGATGCCGTAATTCGACCAGAATGGTGATTCCCCGAGATTCAATTTCACCGTTTGCGCGAGACCGGTCACATAGACATAAGAGCTATCGCCATTGGCGTCTGTCTCGATCACCTGCCAGACGCCATTCGCATCGCGGCCATATGCGCGCATCAGATCACCCCTAGATCAAGAACCATTTCCCCGCCGCCGCCTGGTACTGGAAAATCCACGCCCCGCCGCCTGAAGGAACCGATGTCGGCGCATTCGCCGCGATCGTCCCGCCACCCCACGAAAGCGTCGTCACTGCCTGAGTGAACGAGAGAAATTGCACTTGCGCGTCAGTCGGGGACGCTGGAAAATCGACGGTCAGCGCGGCGATGGCGCCGGCCGGATCGATTGTGGTGACGACGACATTCGCCAGTATCGCCACCGTCGCGCCGGTCAAGGGCTGGACATATTGATAGGCCAAGAGAAGTTGGTTCAACGATGACGCTCCCGTGATTCCGGCGGTTCCGTCGCCGCTCCCCGATGAATAGGCGCCGCCGCCGGAAACCGATAGGCCGCCGAGAAGTTGCGCCAGTTTCATGATCGCGGCCGGCGTCAGGACGGCGGAAATCCCCGCCGCTGTAAGAAGCACCCCGCCAGGGATGCCGCCCGCCTGGTTTTTACCGTCAAGCGTCTGGCTGACGCCGCCGTTCGGCCCCTGGTTGAGACGCTTGCCGCCGGTATCAGGCCATGCCGAGTTGCCGAGCGGATGGAATGACAAAGCCGCGAGGTTGCCAGGCTTGGCGAGGCCCGGCGCCGCCGTAGGCCCTAGCCCCGTCATATTGCCCGTTCCGGCAGCTGCGGGAAGCGCATAGCCTTTATCGCCGACCTGATGCGCGCCGCGCGAGTAAAGCGGCTCCGCAATCGCCATCTGGGCATTTGACAGATTGTACCCGCTCGCGACCTCGAATTTTACGGTGGCGATCGATCCTTTGATTGAGACGATCGAGCACGGCAACGGCTGCCCGGTCAGGTGAATGTAATCGAGCGCCTTTTGCCGCGCCAGATCATGCAGCGACCGGCCAAGAGGGAGTTTCTGGCCTGTGTTCGCCATCAGTTCGCCACCGGGCTGGCCTCGAAGATCGAACACCACGCATCGCCGCTCGGCTGGCGGAAGTTGCCGACGTGGCGCATGGATTGAATCTGGAATTTCCCCTGAAAGGCGAGAGCCTGCATGTTGGTTCCCGCCGTAGCCGCGCCGCCCTCGGTCGAGTTGACGAAGGTCTGCGGAAGCGTCTTTTTGTCACCGACATTGATATCGGCGCGCATCACGGTGCGGAACTGGATCGTCTGCGGCCCGATCCATGTTGGTTGGCCGATCAGATCGGTGTAGGAGATCACGCCCGCGCCCGATTGGCCGCCGTCGGTGACGGTAATTCCGCCGCCCTGCATAATGATCGAAATGCCTTGATAGCCTGCCCCAACGACCTGCTGGCTGAAGCGGGCGACATAATGCGAAAGCTGCTCGACATTGGCGAAAAAGGCGTTTTGGTCCTGCGGCGCGACAACCTGCTTCGATAAGTTCATTTTGACGTTCACGCCGGGAAAGGCGGTTTGCAACGCCTGTTGCAGAGGCCCGGCGATATGGGCGCCCTTTTTCCAGTTCAGGACGATGTGATTGCTGCCCCTTGAAGCGTTAGGCCCGGTTTTGCCATTGGTCGCGGCGCCGGCGTAGAACATCAGATCAAGCGTCTGGTCAACCCCACTCCAATTGCCGAACGGTTTGATGATGGTGCCCGTGGCGAGCAATCCGGCCTGCGCCGGGTTGGCGAGGGGAAGCCCGGCCGCCATGCCGCCCTTGACCGTGATCGATTTTTGATAAAGGTTACGCGCCTGCGAAATCATCTGAAGGCCAACGCCCCAGATGCGGACATATGCGCCCTGGCTCGGCGTCCCGGCGCCAAGGACGGAAATATCCAGATCCACATTAAGCGCGTTTGGATCGGTCATCCCGCCGGCGAGAGACGAATAAACGAACTCGCCATCGCCGATGTTGATTTCGTAATAGCGCATTAGTGCTGGAAGTTTCCGAAGGCCGGCGCGTAGCTCATGGGGCCGACCTCCTTCGTGTGCGTCTCGACGTCGCCATCGGCGTGGTTGTCGATATGGATGCGGTTTTGCTTGCCGACATGGGCGACATTCGTTGATGGATTATCGAATTTCGGTTCCACGCCCGTATATTCAAAGTGCATCGGGTCTTTCGTCCCGCGCCAGTCGCCGCCCCATGAAAGGCCATTGCGCGCGGCGATGACGGAAACGCCTTCCGGCATATCTGATTTGCCGCCCCCAAAGGGATTGGCGTAAGGATTTATGTCAATAGCGTTGCCGTAAGCGTGCTGTGACCACCCGCCGCCGTTTGTCTTATACCGGGGGTTGTAGCCGCCCAAACTGTGAACGCTGTAGCCGCTCGCCTCAAGGTCTTTGAGGAACGATTCAAAATGCGGCGCGGCCGATGCGTTGACTGTTGCCTTGTTTCCTTGCTGGTCGGTGATCATAACAAGGTTTTGGCCGATGCCGCCCCACTGGCCTCTGTCCTGGTTCGCGCGCCCTTTGATATCGCCGTAGTTGGTCGGAGCGCCACCATCATTCGGAAGCCACGTCGATTGGTCTGGCGTCTTGACCGACGCGCCACGGTGCGCGTGCGCAGCATCGCTCAGTGACGCGCCGCGCGACGGCGTGCCGTCGGCGCTTCCCTGCGTCGGGCCAAGAATCCAGTTGTAAATCGCCCGCTCTTCCGGCGTGTGCTGACCATTGGGCGGCCGAGGCACGTTTTTTGTCCCGTATTGCCTTGGCTGTCCGGTCAGCGAATTGAGAACGTCCGCCCCGGCCTCGCCAAAATCCCTGGCGATATGGAAGAACGCCCACCACGGAACCTCTGTGATTTTGCCGATGATATGCCCGACCGCCGCCGAGTCCTTGACAAAATTCTCAACCTTGGTTTGGAAGCCCCTTGTCTCGATATAGCCGGCAAATTGCATCAGACCGGTATTGGCCTTTTTGATCCAGCCATCAATGGGGCCGCCGTCCTTCAGCATGACGCCGACCAGATCGGAAAGCCCGGCGGAAAGCCGCGTCAACCCCGGCGCGATATGCGAAAGATTGTCGGCGAAACGGTTGCCGACGACGGCGCCGGCGCGCTCGATCTGCGTCTCGAAATTCTGCCAGTTGAGTTGGTTTTCCTTCGTCAGGTTCATTGAACCGATGTCGGAATGAAACCCCGCGATCGTCTCATTGATTTCGCTCGGCGACATGCGGCCGATGGTTTCCGCCGTGTTCAGGTCGATCCCGAGCCTATCGAGGCCGCGCGCCTTGAGGACATTGCCGAGTTGGCGCGGATCAGTGTTGTTCACCAGCCGCTTGATGTCTGGCAAAGCCTCGGCGATCAGTCCCGCCGCATCCTTGCCCGCCATGCGACGATCGGCGTTAGGGCCAAGAAGTGATACGAGGGCGCCCTGTCCTTCGCCGCTCGTCATCGCCGCGTTGAACCCGGCCAACATGCCGGACGCATTGCCGAGGCGATCGAAATTGACGCCGTATGACTGCGCCTCGCCGTAATCGAGGCCCATTCCCATCGCCGACGTGCGCCGCGACGACACCCCCATCGCCAGGCGGGAAATCCCGAACAGGCCGCCGCCGGCGAGAATGCTGGAAAACAGCGTCGTCAAGCCAGCCCATTTGGCGAGCGAAAGCGTCGAGTGATAAATATCCGCGCCGATCCGCTTTGACCCGTAGCGCAGCCTGTCCCATGCCTGCCCGGCGGCCAATTGCTCGCCGCCAGCTTGCCGCGCCCCCTCCGCAAGATCGTTGATCGCCGCATTGGCTTGCGCCATCTTGGCGACCATCGCCTCAAATCCCGCCGCCAAATCGCTGGCGTGGCTGTCGGCTTTTCCCCATGCTTCCGGCATTTGCGCGCAAGCCGCCTTGTAGGCGCCGAACTTCTCCTGAAAGCCCTTGAAAGCCGCGTCGTCGATCTCGATTTCGAGAATCGGTTTATCGGCAGCCATCAGGATTCTCCTGCGCCGTAAAACCCCGTCCTTCAGGGGGGGGATATAAGGCGCTCTTTGTGATTTAGCTTGATTTTAGACGCTGAGCATATTAAATCTAACGCATGTTCAATGCGACGCGCATTCGGCTCTATCCCAACGAAATGCAAGCCCAAAAGCTTAGCGTCCAATTTGGCTGCGCCCGTTGGGTGTGGAACAACGCCCTCGCGCTTTCGCAAGAACAATATCGAGAAACCGGCAAGGGCTTGAACTATCACGCCCTCGCCGTGCGTCTGCCGAAACTCAAGCAAGAGCATGAATGGCTCAAGGACGCGGATTCGCAGGTCTTGCAGCAGTCCTTGCAGAACCTCGCCCGCGCCTTCGACAGCTTTTTCGCAAAGCGCGGCAAATATCCCCGCTTCAAGTCGAAGCATGGGCGCCAGTCCTGCGCATGGCCGCAGCGCATCAAGATCGAAGGCGGCAAAATCTATTTGCCGAAAGTCGGCTGGGTCCGCTGCGTCGTGCATCGCGATATCGTCGGCAAATTCAAGACCCTGACCGTGTCGCGCAACGCCTGCGGGCAATTTCATGCTTCGATCTTGACCGACGACGGGCTTGAGCTTCCCGAGGTCTCGACCGATGGCAAAATCCTTGGCTTGGACGTTGGCTTGAATCATCTCGTCGTCACGTCGGATGGATCGAAATTCGGCAACCCGCGTCATCTGCGCAATGCGGAAAATAACCTCAAGCGCAAGCAGCAGAAGCTTTCGCGCAAGAAAAAAGGATCGAACAGCCGCGATAAGGCGCGGCGTCTGGTCGCAAGGGCGCATGAACGCGTGGGCGCTGCCCGCAAAGACTTCCTTCACAAACTCAGTCGCCGGCTGGTCAACGAAAACCAAGTGATCGCCATCGAAACCCTAAATGTGAAGGGAATGACCCGCAATCCGAATTTGGCGAAGTCGATCAATGACGCCGGTTGGGCGATGTTGTTCAGCTTCATCGAATACAAGGCGGCGCGAGCCGGGAAAGCCGTGGTCAAGATCGACCGTTGGTTTCCAAGCTCGAAAGCTTGCTCGGACTGCGGATCAATTTCCGACAAAATGCCGCTTGACGTTCGGTCGTGGACTTGCCCGCATTGCGGCTCGCATCACGACCGCGATATCAACGCGGCGAGAAATATCCGCGACGAAGCGCGCCGGATATTGGCCGAGGGACGCTCGGCTACTGCTGGTTGAGGTTGCGTCAGACGCGGACCAAGGCGAAATCCTTGGATTGCGCAGCGACCTGTGAAACCAGAAGCCCCCGCTTTTAGGCGGGGGAGACGTCACCGGCCATTTCTCACGCCTCGTTCAATTTGCCGCCGCTGCCGCCGCCGCAGTGTTTGGGTCCGACCCAGTCGGCTTGGTGACGGTGATCCGCGTCGTCGTGTTGGCGGGCGCCGAACTTGGCGAAAATCGCGCGCCCAATTTCCCGACCGGCTGGTGGGTATCAAGCGGCCCGAACTTTTCTTGCATCATCCGGCGTGTGCGCGGCCCGAACCGGCTAAACGGGACAGCGGCGGCGACCTGCGCTTGCACGTCCTTCGGCGCGCTCATGGCGTTCGGGTATTTCCCCAGATTGACCCCGGCGCGGCCGGCGAACTCCTGCCATGTCGGCGTGTTGATCTGGAAATAGCCTTGGCTGCGCGTTCCAGGGCCGGCCACGTCAGGATCGACCGTGCTGTAAATGTTACGATTGCCGCTTTCGATTTGAGCGAGCGAGCCAAAGAAACTTCCGTCACGGCCATCCTTGCCGCCAGCGCCGTCACGGCCATCCTTGCCCTGCGCCCCCAAGACGCCGCGATAAGCGCAATCCCCAGGTTGGGCCGCGCCAGATGACGAACTGCCGCCCCCGGCCGGCGCGCTGCGTGGCCCCTCGCTGGCTTCAGCCGGCGATATGCCAAGCCACTTGCCAAATTGCAGAAAGCCCGTCAGCAAGCTTCCAAGTTCATTGGCGAGCGTTCCGACGCCATCGATGAAATCGCTGATTGTGCGCTGGAAAGCCGGCGTGTCGATATTCTTCGCCAGCCATTCGACGCCGTCGTCGAGTTTATCGAGCCAATGCGCCAGCGGCCCCTTGTCGGCCATCAGTTTATCGACGACTTCAGCGAAGGCGCCCGAAAGCTGCGTCAGGCTCGGCGTCAACGCGCCAAGGCGTTTGACGAAGGTGTTTTCGATCTGCGCCCCGGCGCGCGACATCTGCGTCGAGAACTCTTGCCATTTGCGTTGCGCCGGATCGGAAAGCCCGAGTTTCCCCTTGTCGCGGCGATAGGCCGAAACCATGTCCGCGACTTCTTTGGGCGACATGCCTTTCAGCACTTGCGCCTGTTGCAGCGAGATCAACTCGTCGGCGCGGTTGGCGTGAAGCGTATCCTGTAAAAAGCGCGGGTCTTTGACGCCATCAACCAGCTTCTTCAGCCGCAAGATCGCGTTGGCGCCGACATCCGCCGTGTCGCCTTGCGATTCCTCCTGGCTCAAGCCGAGAGCGCGCAATGGGATATTGTCCGCCCGATGCTCAATCTCATTGACGCGCGAGAGCAGCCCGGAAGCGTCGCCCAACCGATCGAAATTGGTCAGGAAGGATTGCCGACCTCCATAAGTGGCGCCCAAGCCCATCGCCGCCGTGCGGCTCGATGCGACGCCGTACCCGAGGGAATCGAACCCCATCATCCCGCCGACGCCGGCCAACCCCGAAATCAGGCTGGTGACGCCGGCCCATTTCATCAGCGACGACGTCATAGACAAAATATTGCCGGCGACATTGTGGGTTGAAAGCGATAACCCGTGCCAGTGCCGCGCCGCCGCCTCGCTATCGCGCCTGAAGCCGCCCATGCCATGCGCCAACTTAGCCATGTCGTCGGCCTGTTGCGCCAGCGCCGCCGTCGTCATCTCGAAATGGAGATTGCTTTCCTCGGATGAGCGGGCGACTTTTTTCCATGCGTCCGGCGTCTTATCGAGCGCGGTTTGGTATTCCTTGAACTTCTGCGCGAAAGCGGCGAACGGGCCGTCGTCGAGCGCGACATTGACTTCGATCTTGGCGGCCATTTACGGCGAGACCTCAAAAGTCTGGTTGCGATAAACGATCGTGCTCGTCTGGAAATATCCCGCCGCAATGTCGATGATCTGCGAATAGGCCCCCGCGACGACATTCGCGCCCGGATTGGCGACCATCGCATAGGTGAACGCCGAAACTCCGGTGATGACGCACATAAAGACGCCGTTATAGGCGTCCGGCGCGCATCCGGTAATCGTCAGTTCGACAAGCGAACCGATCTTATAGCCGTGCGGCGCCTGCGTCGTCGCCGTGACCTTGTTCGAAAGACCGTTCCACGCCAGCGAATTGATCGGCGCGGCGGCCGGCGTATCGACAACCGGCTTGGAGAAAACAAGGGTTCCCGTTTGGTCGAAGCAAGTGAGATAATAGCGTTGGCCGAACAGGTTCCATGAGCAGGTGCATGAATATTGCTGCCCGTCGAGCGTCGGCGCGAATTGCGGAACATTGCGCCGCGACGGCGCAAAGGGGAAATAGGTAGTCATCAGAATGAGCCGACCGGCAGGCCGCCGTAATTGATCGAACTCGACGCGCTAGTGAATGACGACGCCGGAATGCTGGTAATGGCCGATCCCGCCGACGAAGGCGACGCGCCGGGCGCTGCGGCGGACTGCGGCCCAACCGCATTGGTGCCGGAAAGAGAGCCATCGGTCGGCAGTCCGCCGGAAATATCGCTCATCATCTGGCTTTGCACTGCGGCGGCGTCCGCCAGCGTGACGAGCGGCTTTTCAAAATCCCAACGCCACATGATTTGCGCCTGTTTGGACTCCCCAGACGAGACATCATGCAAGCCGGTCAGGATCACGTCGGCGTAGAAAAAGCTCGGCGTCGCCACCGCGAACGTCCCCCCCTGCGAACAATGGTTCTGCAAGGTGTTCTGCAACGACGTCATGATGCCGAGCTTCGACCAATAGCCGCCGACATCCTTGACCGGGCAAATCATCAGCATCGACACGACAAGCGGCTGGCGAATGATCGCGTTGGCGGCGATAGCCAGATTGGCGAAGGGATATTTGCCGATCTGGTTGTCGATCAGCGACGTATTCGGCAGCGGCTGAAATGTCGCGAAGGCGCTATCCGGCCCGAAGGCCGGCGTGTCGGTCAAGCCAAGGGATTCGATCACCGACATCAAGGGCAACATGCCGCCGAAAATATCGGACGCAATGCCGCCGCTCAGAGTGATCGGCGATACGGCGAAGGCGCTCGCATAGGCCGAAAGACCGGCGGAATAAGCCATTGGCTACCCTATAATGGATCGGAGAGCCTGGAGCGCGGCGAGCATGTCGCGCTGGCGAAAATGGTGGGCGTCGCGATATTCGAGATTGTATTCGGCGATGAACTCGGCAAAGCCCTCGTTCGCCGCCCAATCTAGCAGATGACCGATGACGCCTGGATCGTCTCGCCAGAATTGACGGTCGCGGTCGATATCGGCAACGAAGCGACGAACGCCGTAAAGTCCAATGACGTAAGCTGCGCGCGCCAGAGCCGGGCTGCGCCGCGCATGGTCTTCGGCCGCTCGGACGCCTTCTCGATCGACCAGACCAAAGTAAAAAAAACGAGGGCGTTTTCGATTTCCGACGCCTCGTCCTCGTCAATCATCTTCTTCGCCATGGCTTCGGCGAACGGGACGTGTTCCCATCCTTTCGCAGTCAGCAGCGCCACATTGGCGAGGCGATGAATTTCGTTGAAGAGGCCGATTTGCACGTCATCCTCGACGCCGACGTTTTTGGCGATTTCGCGCAATCGCAGCGCGGCGACGCGCGGCCCGGCGACGACGCCGAGGCCATCGCCATAGATTGTCGTCAGCGTCTTGGCGATGATGCTGTAATAGCGTTCGAAAACGGCGCGGCTGATCGCTTGGGCGTGGACGAATGATTCTCCGTTGGCGGTCTCAAATGGGATGACGAGCCGCAGGTCTTTCTCGATCTTCATCACGATCACCACATCGCCGAATTTATGTAGTAAATGCCGGAAATCGTGATGATGAATCCGGCGTCCATGCCATTGATGGTCAGGCCGTTGACGCCATCGAGCGAGCAATTGTCATATTGATAGGGCGACAGGGTTGGGGAATCCGGCCTCACGATGACGTCGCCCAACAGGGTGTTGATTTCTTCCTGCATTTTCCAGGAGTCGGCGAATGACTGCGCCTTGATCAAATGCGCGGTGATGGTGAAATCGCGATACGGCTCGGGCGAAGTGACCGATCCAGTCATCGTGCCAATGCGGGTTGTCGCCGGTCCTTTCGGAGCGGCGGAAATTCCTTCCTTGCCGAGAAAGGACGCCGTGATGTTGAGCGAAGGATAGGCGGGGATCAATATTGATCCACGGCTCCGGTTGAGGCTTCCTTGCGGCTGAAGAGGCGAGGCCATGGGCTATGTTCCTTTTCGATTGGTTCGCGATCAGCTCGTCGGGAATTGGGAGATCACCATCGTCACCCAGATTTGGTTGAAGCCGCGCTTCGGCACGAAGCCGACCGAAAAGCCGGAATATTTGCCGATCTTGTAATCGCCAGTGTTCTCCGCGCTATAGGCGAGGAACGGAATGGCGTTGATGACGGTGAAGCCGGAATAGGCGCCGGATGCGATCGCCGCCGAAAGGGCCGGCCCGTCGAGCGACGTCTGCATGATCGGGTTGAGCACCATGCCGAAAGTGATGGCGCTTTTCACCGTCGCCGCCAAGACGCCCTGTTCGCGGTCGATGCCGGGTTGGTCGTAATAGAGCGGGTTAATCGGGTCGTTCGATCCGTTGATGACGTCGTTCGCCATGTTCAGATCGCCGTTGATCTGGACCCAGTCGGCGGCGTACCAATACATGAAATCGTTGCCGTCGAGCGTCGTTCCCCACATGATGATGGCGGTGGAAATACCGCCCTCGGCGCCCGTGCCGATGATGTTGACGTTGGCGGTCTTGAGCGTGCTCCACAGCGAAGACATGCCGCGCATCGGGAACGGCGTCACACCATAGACGAAGGCGAAACTGTTCGGCGTCACCTTGTTCGTCGCCGACGGCCGGCGGTTGAGATTGAGTTGGAAATCGGTGGCGGCGGAGAACTCCGTCGCCGGAATGCCGGCGTTGGCATAGGCCGACATGACCAGCGTGCCGAGGATGGTTTCCGCGCCAGGATTGGAGGACAGCGCCCACATCAGCGTAGAGCCGGCCGTGCCGACAACCGCCTGCGCCCAACCGTTATAGGCGGCGGGCGTGCATCCGCTGATCTGGAACCACTGGCCGGGCAGAACGCCGTGCGCCGTGGTCGTGGTCGCGGTGACGACGCCGGCCGACCATGAAACCGCCGTCAGCGCATTGGCGGGATAGACGCCAAGGGCCGGGGATTCGATGAACAGTTTCACGCATTTCAGCGTCGCCGGATAAAGCGAATAGGTCGCCAGCGTCGTCGTGATGGTGAAATAGGTCTTGCTCGAAGGCGCGTTGAACTGCGCCAGGAAGGCGATGAAACTGGCGTTGCCGTCCCATGTGCGCGGCACGAGATAGCTGTAGAAATAGCCAGGAGCGCCGGCCGTATAGGCGCTGTTCGGGTTGGCGGTAATATATGCGTTCAAAGCGGCGACGCCGTCATTGGGCGATCCGATGCCGAGTTCCAGCACATAAACGCCCTGCGTCGATCCTTGACCGAAAAAGGTCGAAACCTGCGCCAAAAGTTCGGCGACATCCTCGACGGTATAGGAGCCGGCGACCGACATGGCGCCGAGCGTCGCGGCGATGTTGACGGTGAATGTCGCAGCGCCGGTCGAAGTGGCGAGGAAAGTGCCATTGTAGCCGGACGGGGTAAAGCCGACGATGGTGACTTCGAACGTGTCGGCCACGGCGACGCCATGCGCGGCGGCGCAAGTGTAAGTCGCGACGCCGCCCGACCATGCCGCCGTCGTGATCGCCTTCGATCCGGTCAACAGCGGCGTGAGGTCGGACTCCTGCGTCAGGAACGACGCCGTGAACTGCGATGTATTGGTGGCGCCTTGCGAAAGGATCGCGCCGCTCTGCTGAAGCGTCGCAGGGGTCGGGGCCACCTGCTGGGAGACAAGCTCCTGCACGATGTTGGTGATGGACATTTGCGATGCTCCAGAGATTATTTATTGAGCGGCGGGATTGGCTGGCGGTTCGATCAGGTGAAGGAGATCGAGAACTGCGGCGAGCCGGCGCCGGGAACCGCCGAAACCACGACGCCGTTGACGACGGGGAAATCGAGTTCGATGACTTGGCCGGCGCTCAACCCGGCGTAACCGATGGTGAAAATCTCGTTGGCGCCCGTGGCGGCGCCAGTGCTGGCGCAATCGTTGATGGTCAGAGAACCCGAGGTCGTGCCGGGGGCGACGACAATGATCTTGCCGACGCGGCCGGCCGACGCCTTGAGAACGGCGGCGGCGGTGACATTGATCGCCGAACTGGTGCCGCCGCGCGAAACGAGGACGGTGCCGGTATTGGCGTCGACCAGACCGGGGACCAGTTTCCCGAGCGAGTTCTTGAAGGCCGAAAAGATGTTGGACTGCGGCATTTGGAAAGCTCCTGTCAGAGGATGTTGGGGGTGAAAGTGGCGAGCGCCGTTGCGATCATCTGGCGCGCGACGTTACGGACGGCCGTTTGTTGATAGGACACGTCAAAATCGATGATCTTCTTTTGCGCCAAAAGGGAGAGTTCGGGCTGCGTCTTCTTGTCGTCGCGAATGGTCGGAACGTTCATGATCCCGAAGGCGTCTGTTTCCAGACTATAGCGCAGGACGAAATTCAGGAACGAATTGGCGACGCCATTATTGCAACCCCATAGCGTGACGCGGACCTTGTCCCGCGCGATCTGGTAGCTGGACATATTGCGCGACAAAAACGGCACGCCCCCTATCGCCTCCGTCCCGGCCGGGTCAATATGCACGACGCCAAAAGGGGGAGCCAAATTTTCAGGAACCGCGAAGGATGGGTAGAGCATTAGACCTGTCGGCATCGTCGGGGCGCCGTAGGGCGGCGAGAGTCCGGTCAGATAGATCGGAAAATAGGCGTTCAGCGCAATCCATGCCGGCAGGCTGTTGGAGACGATGGCCTGCGTCGGGTCCGGCGCATAATTGAGGATTTGCGTTTGCATCGTCGGGACAATCGACGCCCCGGCATAGTGATAGAGGCCAGCGGCCTCGAAGAATGGCGCGCGCGACGAAAAGGCGATTTGCAGCCCGTTGATTTGGGCGATCATCACCGAATCCGGCGCCAAAAGATTGAACTCGACAACCGGCGTCGCCGTGGTGAATGTCACCTGATTATTCGCCTGTGTCGCGTCTTCTTCCTGGCGGCGCTGCGTCGAATAATGCAGCGATCCCTTGATGTTCAAGGAACCTGGAACCGGAACCCAGAACAGATAGCCATCGAGCGGCAGAACCGTGCGCGTGTAGGTAGTAAACTCGATGACCTGATTAAGCGAGAGCGCCGAAAGGCCTGTCGCCAGGTCGGCGGCCATGTCGCTGCTGGCGCCGGACAGTTCGGAAACCGACGCCATTATTTATCCTCAACCCAAGTACGAAAATTTGCCTCAAACGTGCCGGTGTCGACAAACGAAGGCCGCCCAGGAGCGCCGCGCTTGCCTTTGAATCGATGCGAAATCCCGAGCAATGACGCCTGCGTCGGGACGCCGGCAACCATGCCGTCCATTTCCTTGTTGGTCAGAAAGTCCTTGAACTTTTCGCCAATCAACTGCGTCGCAGGGCCAAAGACGTCCATGCTCGGCGGAGCGCCCCTCAGCACAGCCTCAAGCGCATGGCCGACGCCGTCCTCAAGGTCTTTGGCTATGTCCGCCTCATGCCTGTCGAAGAACGCCCGCATGACGCCGTATTTGGCTTCAAGAATTTCCGCGACCTGCCCCGTGGTCGTGACGGTCTGGACTTTCGGCTTGATCGGCTTGGCGCGACGTTTCGGCTGTTTTACCGGCGCTTCGGCAGGCTCAGAATAAGGAATATCCGAGACGCCGAAAATCAACGTGGTCAAGAGACGCCCCACAGTGAACCCGTCGATTGGGCGATCGAGAGATACATCCTCCCCCACGGCGTCCGCATGGACTGCAATTGGCCGATGGTCATGTTCTGCATGGCCTGCGGCACAGAGTAGGAGGACGAAGACCCGGTGTCGGCGGTCGAGGCGAGCACGCCGCTGACCGGAGCATTGATATTCAACGTGGCGCGAAGGTCAGCGAAAAAAGTTCCCGTTCCCGTGTCCTGCGCGCTGTTGACGAGGAAATCCGCCGCCAGATTGTAAATCGCGACGGCGTATATGGTCGGCTGGCTCGGATCGCTTTGGCTCACGATGCAATTGAGCGCCGGATTGACGATATTCTGCGCCATCCCATAGGAAAACCCAACGCTCGGGTCCGTCAGCGAAAGCGCATAAGACGGAATCTTCATCACGTTGATGATGAAATTCTGAAAACCGGCGAGCGTCGGGTCCATGGATTAGGCCGCCCGCGCGGGGCGCCCACGGCCACGGCGCGGCGCATCGTTCGGTTCCGCGTTGCGGCTGACGACGGTCTGTTCAGACAGCTTTTCGCGCCGGTCGTCGGAGCTGGTTTTCTGTTCGGTGATCTGGACGGACAATTCCGCGACAGAGTCCTTTTCGCCGCCGAAGTCGTGTACGGTCTTTTCCGCCATTTCGTTGAAGGCGATCGCCGCCTCCTGGCGCATCACGCGGCCCGTATTGGTCATGACTTCCGTGTTGTGCTGGATCAAGCTCTGCATCGGCGACGACGGAACCGGCTTGCCGATCGAATAGCACAGGCCGACGAAACCCTGTTGCGGGCGTTCGTTGGCTTCGATCATGCCGTAAAGGCGGTGTTGCTCGATGATGTAATCAACGTCCTTCTGGCTCAAGTCGCCGGAAATAAGGATTTGCGCGCCGATCGGCAACGGCTGCTCGCGCGAGGACGGATGTTCGGGCAGACGATAGAGGAAGTTGACCTTCTGCTTGGTGCAGTTGGCAACGTAAAGCTTGATACCCATGTTCCTTGCTCCAAAGGCTTCCCACAAAATCGAGCGCGGCAGGTCCGGGGAGGATCGGACTTTTCGAGTGATCCGCTCTAGCCGCGCTCTTTCAATCAGCGGGCGACGGGAAGCCGCCCGGCTAAGTCTTTGAAGCTCACGAATACTGCATCGAAACGATGGTCACGCATTCGCCGCGAACCGCCCAACCGGAAGTCGCGCGCATTTCCGAGACGATATCGACGGCGCCGCCGGGAAGCGGCGTGGTGATTTCACGCGGCGCGGCCATGTCGGTCAATTGCAGCGTGCAAGCCTTGAGGCCAGGCTGCAAAGTGGCGAAGTCGTTGGTGTTGTAGGCAGAGTTCGCCACGGGGACTTCGACTTCCGGCATGGTGATGATGATGGCGTCGGTGCCCCCGGCGCCCTTGCCGATCAGCGTGTCGTCATAGACCCAGCGGATGCGGTCCTTGAGCGATTCCGCCACTTCCTTGACGACGCCCGCCGTGGTCTGCGAACCGGCGCCGGGGCGCTGATACTGGACGAGCTGGACGATGTTCGCCATTTCGAAGGCGCCGAGCGTGCGCTGGGGACCGCAGATGGTGAACTCGCGCGGAATGCCGAACTGGTTGGTGCGGGTTTTCAAGTTGACCAGTTGGCCGAGCAAGAAAAACGCCATCGCGCCATTGTCATAGGTGACGATGGTCTGGTTGCCGTTCTGGTCCGGCGGCAGGCTGACGGCGGTGGCGCCGTTGGCGTTGAGGAGACCTTCGCCATTGGCCGGGTTCATGCCGTAGAGATTGGCGTTACGCAGAAGCTGGAAATGCGCCTGCCTCATGCCGAGGCGGTGCGCCTCGTCGATGGCGACGCCGCGACGGCCGGCGGCGGCGGTGTCGTGAAAATCGTATTCGGCGCGGACGCGGAAAAGATAGGTCGGGGTCGAAATCTGCGACAGGGCGATCGAGACGCCCGGAAGCTGATTATAGGACGACTGCCCGGCTGCGGCCTTGGTGCGGACTTCGACACGGTCGATATAGGCCATCAGATCGCCGTCGCCAAGACGGACCTGCGGGCCGCCGCCAGCGAGAAGATCGAATGCGCCCGACGCCTGCGAGAAGGGGAGGATTTTTTCGGGCATGGTGTAGGACGGGTTCACCGTGACATAGGCGGGGGCGATGATCGCCATGATGTAAATTCCTTTCGAATTGTGATCCGGCGAGATCGCCGCTCGGCCAATGAAAAACCCCGCTGGTTAGGCGGGGTTGGTCATGTCCGAATGTTGGGTTGGATTCAGAGAAGGACGAGCGCCGCGTTGCCGCTGCGGTTCCAGTTGGTGAAGCCGGTCGCGGCGGTGTAAACCGGAACCAGCGAATTGCCGATGTTGACATCGAGGATCGTGACCGGAAGCGCGCTTGACGTGACGATGGGTCCGAGCGTTCCGCCCGAGACGTAGGCCGCCGGCGCGGACGACAGCGGCAGCGAGACGGTCACCGTTGCCGAGGTGACGGCGAGGACCGACCACGATCCGTTGTAGGCCGCCGGCGTGACGCCGGAGACAACGACATTGTCGCCGGGCGCGAGGTTCGAGGTCAGGTTCGTCCCGACCGTGAACACGACCTGACCGCCATTGGCCGAAGACCAGACGGCGCCGGTGATCGTGGCGGCGGAGAAAGTCGATTCCAGCGGCACGAGCTGCTGGTTGACGAAATCCCACGTCACGGCCTGCGTCGTCAGGCCGCCAGCCAGGAGCGCGGCGAGGCCGCCGGCGACGGCAAGCGGAACGCGCGCTTTCGATCCCAGTCGATAGAAGTTCACCAGACCGCCAGAGCCGACCTGCGGAACCTGCGACTGCGGCGTCTGAATCGCGGCGTAGTTCTGATCGAACACAGAAAAGCCCGTGAGCTGACCGGCGGTCGCCGCCGCGAGCGTCGAGGCGCGCGTGATCGAAGAACCGAGTTGCGCGACGGGGCCGCCAGCGGCGCCGCCGACTGCTTCGGAAATGCCGACGCCGCCGAACATCGGCAACGTTTCGGTCGAAGCGAGCACGCCGCCGGCGAGCTGATAGCGCGCGGCGGGATCGGGCATGGCCGAACCGACCATATAGCCGTCCGACTGGGTATTGAAAGAGCCGGTGGCGTTGGTGGTCACCGCCGGATTGAAGGAAATGTTGCTCATCGGAAGGGGTTCCTATTCGCGGTGGCGATCAGTGGCGGAAGTCGCGCGGGTCGGTGCGCTCGACGATGCGGACCGGCGGCTTCATGCCGGAAACGAACGAGGTTTTCCCATAGAACTCGGTGACCTTGTGACCGGAGTCCGTGGTGCGCGAAACCGGGCGCAATTCGAAGTCGCCGATATCGTCGGGACGGGCCGCGTAGCTGGCGGCGTCCGCGTAGATCATGCTTTCGATCTTGGCGAAAGCTTCCGGGTTCAGAGAGTTCAGGTCCATGTCCTTGAAATTCTTGGAATGGGCCTTGAGCTGACCGGCGATGCGGCGGGCGTAGAGATCTGGCGTCTCGCCATCGAGCGGGCGGGGCGCGGCGCGCTTGCCGAGCGCGTTGTAGACCGAATCGGCGCGGGCCTGAGTGTCGGCCATCGCATGATAGTCGGTATCGGTCAGCGGCTTCGGCAACCGCGATTCCAGATCGGCGAGGCGCTTGGACAAACCCGCGGCGTCGGCGCGCGCCCTGTCGGCGTCGGCCTTGGCCTTTTCGAGTTCTTCCTTGTCTTTGTCGTCGCCGTCCTTGCGGGCCTTGTCGGCGGCGATTTCTTTCGCCTTGACGTCTTCGTCGTCGCCGTTCTTGCCTTCGTTGTCCTTGCGGGCCGCGTCGGCCTTCTTCTCGGACTCGAAGCTGTCCATGCGCGACGCCAGAGCGTCGAATCGCTTGTTGACGCTATCGGCGAGGCCGACGATCAAATCCTTGATGTTTTCCGTGCCGGCGTCGGCCTTCTTGTCCGGGCAATCCGCGCCGTCCGCCTTCTTCTCGATGTCCTTGTTTTCTTCAGCCATGGTCTTTGCTCCAATTTGTGCGTCCGCACGAATCCCGCTCGGCTCGCCGCCTTTATCCCAAACGCCAAGCGGCACAACGGCCAAATGATCGATGAAAGTCGGGTCGCCTTCGATTAGAAGCTTGGCCCCGTCTTCGGTTTCAAGCTTCGTATTCACCGACGGGTCGCGGAACACCACGGCGGGAGATGTGGAAAGCTGGTTTGCTTCCATTTTTTCGATCGCCTCGTCGTCATAGACGCGGCAGATAGCCCAAACTTCGTCGCCCTTGATGTAGGCGAGCATGACAGCGCCAATGACGCGCTTGGCGTATTCTTTCGAATCCAGCGTGTTCTTCGGCGGGTGAACCCATATCACCGGCAGACCGGCGCATCTGTCGAGGAAGTCCTGGTTCAGATAAACATCGGGGCTGCGGTAAACGTGTTCTTCCAACCCAGCGCGATAGGAGACGCCGGTTCCGGTCAGGCGCATATCATAGAGCGCCATGCTCTCGTAACGCTGCGGCGACGAAAGATCGCCGGAAGCCATCGCGCGGGCGACGTCGAGTTCATTCATTTTCGGCCGCGCCAGCGCAACCGCGCAACCAGGGTGCAAGGGTTGCGGCGGCTGGTCCGCCGGCGCCCAAGCGTAGGCGGTCGATTCATCGCTCAAGGTTGGGATGAATTCCGCCGCGACCTCATGCGGGAACGTGGTGAAATCGGCCCCGTCCCTCACGCGGCGGCAGAGCGGCGCTCCGAGTTCGGGGATAATCAGGCCGCATTCTTCTTCGGTTTCGCGTATGGCGGCTTGCGCGAGGGTTTCGCCATCCTCCTGCTTGCCGCCGGGAAACCCCCAATAGCCTGGAAAGTCGCCGCCTTCGCCGCGCTTGAGGAACAGCACGGAGCCGGTTGGCGCATAGACCATGACGCCGGCGGCCGTGATCGTCTCCAACCGAGGCGACGGCGCGGGAACGGCGGCGGGATCGTCGGCCATTATTGCGCCAACACCGAAATGAACCCCGTGATCGTGCCTGTCGTCTTAGTGAAGCAGGACGACGCCGACGACAGGAAATAGACGACGCCGGCCGAGAAATTCACGCCGGGGCCGGGAAGGTTCGAAATCTGCGCCATGCCGCTGGCGGGCAACGGGACGCAATCGAGGACAAGCGATCCAGTTAGCGCGCCGTCGGCGGGGACGCTCACGGCATTGTACCCGATCAGAAACCCGGCCGTCGCCGTGGCGTTGGTGGCGTAGGCCGACAGGCGCGTTCCAGGAGCGGATTTGGCGACAATGCTATTGGTCGATGCGGCCGTCGTGGCTGGCGTCACGCCATAGACTTGCGCAGCCGCCGGGGCGCCCATGAACGCGAGCGAAAGGATGACCGCAAGACGCATCATTTTGGACATTTTGAGCATGTTCCTTGTTTGATCGCCTTGACGTTCAAGCGTAGCGGGGGCGGAATATCTAGTCCGTAAGACGGAGGATTAAACCAATGACCACGACAATCCAAAGAACCTCAAAACCGCTCAAAGCCGCTTCCGCGATTTGCAGCGTCTGCTTCTTCGGGTCTTTCCTGATGATCGGTGAAGACCCGCACGTCGCCGCCGTGATGCTTGTCGGCAGCGTGATCGCATATCCGATCATCCGCGTGCTGATTTGGTGGAACCATGATTAGGCGGGAGTGCCTTTAGCCAGTTCAGCGCGCCCCTTGTCCGTAAGCATGTCCGGCGGCAACTGGCTCGGGGAGTACAAGAATACCGCAAAACATCTACAAAACGGTTCCTGAGCCACTGCGGTCACTTCGTCATAATAGCCGGCAGGCCCCGGCTTAACGAGGCCCTTGTCGACGGCCCATGAATTGCGCAACAGGTAAATCTTGCCGTCGCGCTCCTTGTGGTCCTCGCGGTAGTTATATCCTTGCTGTCGCCAGTGAGAGCGCCACCGCAAGGCGATCGCGCCGCCGTTCTCCGCGACGATCCGATTAAGAGAGGCTGAAAACTTCGCCCCCTGATCGATCGCAACCCGGCGCTCCTCGAAAGGCAGTTGCGCCAGAGCCTTTCTAATTTGCGTTTTGGTTTTGACCTTGTCTTCGGCGCGCGTCCCGCCAGCCGGGACCGATGTCGCCCAACCGGCGAAACGTTGCAACGTCTTTTCGACTGATTGCGTCTGGTTCAGCTTGATCAGGCTGGCGTTGGCCCGTATCGCCCGGTCGAGTTCGGCCCGGAGCGCCGGCGCCAGCTTTTGCACCGTGAACCGCTCAATTCCCTCGTGCATCTTCAAGATGCCGCCACGATCGACAAGCCGGCGGAAAATCGTCTGAAATCCGGCGCGAAGATCGGCGTTGAGCTTTGCTTCCGGCGTCAGCGAGCGAGTCGCCGCCTCGCGGATTTTGGTCATCCAGAATTCGAACCGCTTTTGCGTGTCAAACCCATGTTCGATGAAATCGTTTACCGCCTGTGTCAGGACCGCGAAGAACGTGTCATGAACGTTCATGGTCGGCCTGCCCGATCAGTTTGAGCAGCGGCGTAGGCAGCGTAGGGCGGTCGTCCGCGCCAGAGGCGTCGTTCCTCGCGCCGTCGCGTTCTTCGCTGTCCGCGCCATCCTCGGAGCCGACCACGCTGGGTTGCGGCGGCACATATTCGGCCAACGCTTCATAATCGAGATCGAGCCGGTTCGGAAATAGCGTGTCGTCCTCGTTCATATTGTCGGCGAGCCAACGGATCGCCAACGCCTTATTCTCTGGGTCAAGCGTCGGCAGCAACGTTTGGACGACCTGAATCATGGCATCCAGCTTGACCTTCGACGTTTTGGCCTTCTCCGATTCCGGTTCGCGGATCAGGCTCGGCCATTCGGCCTTAAACGAATTCTTCCACTCGTAAAACGCCGTCTTGAAATCCTTCCCGGCATATTCGGACGGAAAATTCTTTTGCATGACCGCGTAGAACTCCTCATTCCACGCGCGGTACATGATGATTTCATCGAAGAAATCATAAAGCGGCTTCATGCGCAGGCGTTCGCCGTCGACATATTGCGCGATCAGCTTCGCCTCTTCCGTCCCCTCGTTAAGCGAGGACGACAGGCTTTCCTCCGTGATCATCTTGGCGGGCATGTTGTTCGCCGCCGCCATGTTCTCGAGGCAGTTTCGCCGCGCCATCGTCGCCGGCCCCTCGGCGTTCTTCATGTCGAGGGTTTCGATCGCCTCTTCGGTCGATATCGAGATGACGTTGTTCGTCTGCGCTTCTTTCAGCAGGGTGCGTTTAACGCCCGCCATCGCAGCCATCAGACCGTCGACGATCGACCCGCTTTCCTTCAGCTTGGAGACAAGCAGCCCCGCCTTTTTTGATACCATGTCGTCGGTGATCATGGTTTGCAGGAAGGTCTTGAGCGGGAACAGTGCGCGCTGATAGACCGAGCGGCCGACATAGCCGAAGGCGGAATTCGTATAGGCCAGATAGACCGGCTGCTCATTCATCAGCGTGACGCCGCGCGAACGATGGTATTGTCGCCCCGCGACGGCAAGCCCCGAATGTTTGAGAAACATCGGAGAATTCGGATTCTGGTTCAGAACCATCGAGCCAGCGGTATTGAGCGGATCGACAACGTTGAACGACATTTCAGCGCCGGACAATTTCCACATATCAAGCGGTTCCTCGCTCGATACGCCATCAATGACCGCTACCACGGAGCACAGGCCATAGACGCGCGATAGCGTCGCAGTTCCGCGTATGGCGAGGTCAACGCCATCGTCCGCCCATTGCTGAAGGAAACGATCCTTGACCGCTTCGCCTGGCGAGTTTTGCACGGTGATTTCGCGAGGCATCGCCATCGCCATCGTCACCGGCTTTTCCGCCAATTTGCCGCCGATCGGATGGTAGGTATAGATCGTTTTTGCCGCCATGTAACCAACATCCGAGCCAGGCTCGATGTCGTCACAGGCCAATATCTCCATAAGCGCGGCGCCGAGCGCCGATCCTTTAATGGAAATCTGCGCCATCAGACGGCGCTCTTGCGCGCGGCGGCTATCTTGTCGCGGAGCTGCGGGTGCACTGTCGCAAGGGCGGCGTCAATCGTCGCCTTGTCGGTCTGGCCTTCAGCGATGGCGATGGCCTTTAGCGCAACCGCGTCGCGCTCGGAATCCGAAAGCCCCTGATGATCGAAGAAATAGACCCGATGCAGGTTGTCGCACAGCGCATCAATGACGCGGGCGTCTTGCGCCGAAATATCCGGTCCCATGCGTCAGAATCCTTTGTTGTCGCCGAGCCCGATAGCGATCCCGTAGGTGAAACAATCGAAAATGTCGTCGTTTTGATCTTTGACGCCGATCTGGAAGCGGAAGACCTGCATCAGCATGTGATTGCCGGAACGGCCTTTGTAGATCGATGTTTTATCATAGGCGGCGCGAGATATCCGCACCATTCCGCGCTGGATGTAGCCCGAAACAGAGATCGCCCGCGGCTCCTTGCCGAGGGATGTCAATTTGCTGTCGATCGCCCGCGCCGGCAAGCGTCGCCGCGCCGATTGCTGCAAAAGGATCGTACCGCTCGCCTTGTCCTCGATCCATGCCCCAAGCGAACCCATGCGCGCCTTCATCTGGACCGAGAACGCTTCAAGGTTCTGGAAGACCGTAGGGAGCCAGTCTTCGAGCAAAGACCCCTCGATTTGCACGATATCCCAGCCGATAAGCACCAATGGCGCCGCCAATCGCTTGGTGAGCGCCCAATAGCAAACCGCCGTCCCGTCGTTTTTGGCCCCCGCCTTGACTGCGGTGTCGATTGTCGCGAACACGCAATCGGGACGAACGGGAAAGTCAACCGGCTCGAACCGCTCCGCTCCGTCATTACCAACGATGCGCTCAAGCACGCTATTGACGTCAAAGAACGAAGTCCCCGCCGGGCGCGGGTCTTGCTGAAACAAGGCGCCGAAATCACGTTCGCCAAGCGCCGCGCGCTTGCGGTTGAGTTCGTCGGCGCTTTCCCACCCAGGCCAAAGCGGCTCGTTAACGGCGCGGCCGAGCGGGTCATCCTGCGAGTTGGCGAAAGCCGGCAGCTTGAGTACGCGCCACCGATCGCCGCCCGTCTCCATTTCCGCCAGGAGTTTGCCAGAAAGGTCTTCTTCGTGCCACCTGGTTTGAACCACGACCACGGCGGCGCCCGGTTTCAACCTGGTGTAAAAGTCGGAACGATACCAGTCCCAAACTTTCTCACGGATGGTCGCGCTTTCGGCTTCCTCGCGCGATTTAACTGGATCGTCAATAATGCCTAGATCGGCGCGGCGCCCCGTCACCGCGCCGCCAACCCCGACCGCGAAATATTCACCGCCCTGGTCCGTCTCCCATTGCCCAGCCGCCTTGCGGTCGCCGGCAAGGCCATATCCCAAGAGGTCGCCATGCTCAACGATGCTGTTGCGGACTTTGCGGCCAAACCGCTCCGCCAGCTCGCCAGTATGCGACGCCGCGATGATTGTCGCCTGCGGCCTACGGCAAAGAAGCCACGCCGGGAAAAGCTCAGATATGTATTTCGACTTCGCCGATCCTGGCGGCATGAGCACCATCAGCCGGTCGCAAACGCCGCCGGCTACGTCCTCAAGCTCGTGGATAAGAAGCTGATGATGTCGGGCAGGCTCAAACCCCAATGGGGCCAATGCCTGTTCGCACCAAAACTGGAAACTATGCCGCGTCGCTTCTTTTCGGAACAGCGCGTAATCATCCGCGCTCAACCCCGCGACAAACTTAAGCCTCGTCTTCGGCTGCAAGGCGCGATAGGCGGTCCATAAGTTTGGCTCGTGAAACGTCAATGTCCGATCCCGGTTGACCCGATCCTGTATCATCCAGATTATGCGCCTGCCGCTCCAGCGGGATCAGCCGCGAAGTGACACGCGAGAGCTTCTCGACCAAATCGCCGGGCGATTCCTTGTCGCCCATGAAAGGGCCTTCAGGCGCCTCGCCATTCAAGTGGCCGGCCAATCGCGTCAGGATGATCCGCTTCAGCGCATTGAGTTGTTCAAGGTCTTTGCGGTGCGACGTGACAAGCGCAGCGCGAAGGCTCGACGCATTGTCGATTATCTCACTGTCTGTTCGTGCGTTGGGCTTGCGTAGCTCGGTGCGTAGCAGCTTCGCATTCGTCGCTTTCCTTACGGATTCCGACAAATCCTTTGCCCACCCGTACCGCTTGGCGCGGTCGCGTATGGCTCCCTCTGTGCATCCATACTTCGCAGCTAATGCCCGCGTAGCGAATGTACCAGATCGATAGTCGCTTTCACACGCCTCCCAATCGATCGATGACCGTTTACCCTCTGCCACTGTCTTCGCCTATGCTCACGCGGACGGGGCGGTCGTCGGCGCAACATACGCCGGATCGAAAGCCTTCGCATTGGCGAGCGCTGTCTGATGCACGGCGAGCGCGGATTGCGCAGCGGCGATCAATGCGGTCAGGCTCGCAATGTCCGCTTCGGTCTCTGCGATATAGGCGTCGACCGATGCCTTGATGGAGGCGGGAGACGCCTTGGCGTATTCGGACACGGCGGACGATGTGGCGTTCATTTGGTCAGTCGTGGCGGACATGGCAAGTGTCTCTCTTTGGCTTCCGCTCACTTGGCCCTGTCGGCCTTGGCCGTCATGACCTTGATTTGCGGCGATTGATCCGGCGCATGTTGCACGAGGCAGAATCGGATCGATTTGAGAATGTCGCGGAAACGGCCGTCAGGCTGTTCCCAGCATTGCGAAAGCTGCGTGTCTTTGTCAGAGCGGCGGACCCATCCGTAACTCGATGGCGTTCCGATGCGGGGCCAGCTTACCATGTCCCGCCCACCCCGCGTTAACCTGTCCTTAACCCGCCTGCGTCATATTCAGTGCGTGACCAAACAGGGAGCTAATTCACCATGACCAAGCAGCCTAAATTCTTCGACCATTTCACCGGCGACGTGTCGTCAGAGGACCACGCTCCCTTCGGCATTGAAATGCGCAAGACCTATAACCGGAACCTGCCCGATTGGGTAATCCCGTGGATCATGGTCGCGTGTTTCGCCTCGGTGATCATCCTGTCGCTGTGTTTCAACGGCGACGCCGCAATGCCCTAGTCCCGACCCTGCATCTTGCCCGCGACCACGCACATGCTCGGCCTCGGACCAATCTCGCCTTGCTTGGCGAGAGCATAGGTCTTGATCGAGCCGATGGCGCCCTCCAAATTGGCGAGCGCGGCTTCAAGCCGCTGGCGCTGGTCAAGCGCGAGGTCGTGGCGCCGGTCGCGCAGGAAGGCGCGCAAGTCGCGAGCGATGGCTTCCGGGCGCATATGCAGCGGGGCTGTCCGCTCTGCTTCGCGCATGGCCTTCAAAGCCTCTTGCCCGTCGAAGATTCGCTCATGCGCGCTCACAGCGGGCAATCCCCTGCGACAGGATGCGGCTCAAGCCTCACGCGAGGCCGTTTGAGCTTTGCGATGGTGCGCAAATCATTGACGATGCGGCGCAGCGTGTTCTCGGATACCGCGTCCAAATGGGCGGCGACGCGGAAAATATCGGACGCCGCCCGCTCAAGAGCCAAAGCCGCGTCATGGGCGACGGCGGCGCGCAGCGCCTTGTCCGATGTCTCATCCATCAATCGCGCTCCGCAAGCGGGCCAAGGCCGAAAATATCGGCGCTGATTTCGAGCAACCGCAAAGTGTCGCGCGCCTCCATGCAAGCCCGCTCCGCGTCATCGACAATCGCCGCGCAAGCCTCGTCGCTGAAAGCCAGCCGCATGTCCACGGGCGGGAAAAACACAACGTCGTCATGGACGGGGTGAATATGCCAGGGCGGCGCGTCGTCGTATGGGTCATGCCTGCGGCAGTGAACCATTGAACGCCTCGTGGAGAATAGGGGGCGGCGCGGTCCTCCCTATCGCCTTCGGAGCGCCGGAGGCCGTGAGGCTTCGGTTACCGCAGGGCGATTAGACAGGAGCCGCGCCTATGGCGCAGGGGCGAACCCTTGCGTGTTGGTGAAGGATTGAAGCCGCCGGCGACGCTGATGCGCTCGCCTATTGCTGGTCTGCCGGTCGCACCGGGCGGGATAGGGGCTGGCCTATGCCAACCGAATTGATCCGAGCGGGACGCGCCACGTTTGCAACCGTTCGCCTTTTCACAAGGCCGATCCTCAGAGGCCGGACTCCGCCAACGAGTTTGGAGACGTTGGCCGTATAAGCACTTGTGCCGCTCGAAACTTATGCACTGCCTTACGTCTTTCGACGCAAATCTACTCTGCATTAAAATATAGGCCATAATCTAAACCCCGCGTCAACATCAATTTACGGAAACGCACAATCGCGCGCCGAAATTGTCCCCATGTTTATAGCCAGCCAAACCGCCGCATCCTGCGAAACAGCGTCAAGCCGTATGTCCCCGTCAATTTCATCGAGGATCATGCTGCGAATCGACAAAAATCCGCGCGGATCACACTCGGCGAGAATGCCATGCTCGATGGTCGCTATTTCCCGGCCCCACCGCGCTACAGTCTCGTCGGACGGACCTAACCCGCTTCCCCCCTCGCCAAGACGCAGCGTCGTCGGCACCCCTTTGGCGCAGCGCCACCGCCGGATCAATTCGCCGTATCGCTGCGCGGCAGAGTAAATCTCTTCCTTCAGCTTTCGCCGGATGCAAAAACGTCCGAAGGCCGATTCGTGTTTCTGATCGATCGGGTTTTCCGATCCACGCCGATGCGGTTGCGACAGGATGACGCTCAGTTGCCTCGCCTCGCCATCGTCGCGTTTGATCTGTCCGCACGCATGGCGCTTGACCGATGCGCTTACCGTCGGGCTTGATTTGCGTTTGCGTCCCGCCTTGGCCATCATTTACCCCCAATGCCTGATTTAGATTTCCGCTCTAACGCCGCCGAATACGCGCACAACGGCCCGTCGCCGGGCTTTCCTCTTGCCAAACGCGGATCAAGTCCACGCTCGGAGAGAAACCGTTTTTCCCATTCCGAATACGGCTCTGTATGGAGCTTGCCGATTAGGGTTGGATCGGGAAAGTTCATGCGCCATCCTTCCGCAATGCAGCGTCGATACGCTTTCCAATCCACCGGACGACATTTACCGCCATGCTATTTCCGAGTTGCTTGTATCGTGGTCCATCGGCTTGAAGTTTCCCGTCAGAGCCAGGAACATCGGTCCAACCAACCGGAAATCCCTGGAGTTTTTCGCATTCTTCCACCAATAGCCGCCTGACCGCCCATTGCTGCGCGACGTATGACCGCGACGAGCCGCCAGAGGCCGCGCGGATGTTCGCGGTGTCGTGCGGTCCCTCGAATTGCGCGCCGCCCTCGCGGCCGCGAAGGTCGAAGGCCACCGCCAAACCCTCGGACTTGCTCTTATCCAGCGTCGGCGCGATGGTCGCCGGGTTCATGGACTGCGATGCGCTGGCTTCCGATTGAAAACACACCGCCTGCGCCACCATCGGATCCGATCCGCTGGCTCTGTCGCTGTTGGTCTGCAACGTGCCTGAAACATCGCCGCTATGCTCGATATTCGAGCCGTGCGTTTGGAAAGCCACCGCCAATTGTCCGCCCGCGTTGGCATGGCTCTTGTCATGGCCCATGCTACGCATCGTCGGAGCGACATCATTCGATGCATCGGCGCCGTGGTCCTTGCATGAGAACGCGATCATCGTTTTTTTGCTCTCGTTTCCGCATGACGGGCATTCTGCGGGCGCTAAACCGCCAATCTCGTCCTCGCTGTAAAATTCCTCCCCGCAATGCTTGCAAACGATGTTTGGAAAGCGGGCAGGGACAATCGGCGTCCCGCGCCCCGTTCCATCCTCGCTGGCGTCGAAGCCTTCGCCGCGAAGGGAATGGCTCACAAATAACCCACATCCGCCATCAACATGCTGGTTTTCAAGCCCCCGTTTGTCACAAAAACATGCGTTAAGCGTCGGCGCTATTTCGGCGCAATGCCCCCACCCGAAACCGATTCCAGCGCCAGACGCAGCAGTTCCGGGAGCGCCTTCCCTCTTTTCTCGGCGCGGCTTCGTCGCGCAATTGCCGAGCCGTTTCGTCAAGCTCCTCGATCCGCTCTTGCAGGCTGGCGATGCTTGGCGATCGGAAATCGCGGCGCATGTCGAGGATGTTGGTTTTTGCGATCATGCCGCCCCCATTGCTGAAAAACCGAACCCTTCGTCATCGTCGTGGAGCGGATTTCCTAGCTGGTCGATCGCCTTCGCCCGCGCGACAAGTCCAAATTCGACAAGGATGGACGGCGGAACTTGGCAACCCGATCGCCCTGGCATCGGACCGTAGAACTCAAACCATTGGCTATCGCGCTTGCCGCCCGAAACCCATGTCTTGACGCGCTGGCGCCATGTGTCGTCTGAAATTTTATCGCCAGTCATCGCGGCGGAAACGCCAACGAACTGCAATGATTTACGGTCCTGCCACCCCAAAACCCAAGTGCGCCATGCCGCCTGCCAATCCGCCATTTGCGAGGCGAGTTTGAGGTGGTGATCCCTGAATTTTTGCCATTCGTGGCGGAATGTCGCTGTGGTCATCCCCGATTCTTCGGCTTTTTTCTTGTCAGTTTCTGTCGGCTGCGCATTTTCGGCGATTGCCGTTTTCGCTTTCGCCCGTTTTTGCTTTTCGGGTTTGGGAGTTTGCGCGGGGCCGTCAACCGAACAAAGTGAGGTTGTATTAACTGGTGTCTGGTTTCTGGTGATTGGTATAGCTAGACTTCCGCTAGGCTGATCGCAGCCGATCGCTTCTGGCGTTTCTCTAGCATCGCTAGGTACTCGCATAAGGTTTTTCAATGCTTTAGCCCTGCCGCCAGCCCTACCGGCATTGGATAATTTTTGCGCCTTGCAAGAAGCAATTTCGAACTCCAGCCTGAGGCGTTTTTGTGTGACTGAACCATTCTCGACCGTCATAAATTCCATGACCGATGGGGCTATCCTCCGCCATTTGTCGAGAGGTAAACGGGCAGTTCTGGCCAGTCTCGTTTCATCGTCTGGAAGCGCCCCGCCAGCCCGCCACATGGCCATTAGGATAAGCAAATAAGCGCCATGCTCGGTCGTCGTTAGATGCGACGTATCGGCCATATAGGCGTCTGTCCAAAGCAACATGGCCGGGATATCGGTCATTGAGGAATATCCTCCTGATCACGGATTTTTCCCCAGCACACACCGCAAAAATACCTGAACGATGAATTATAATTCCATTTGCATTTGTTCATCGCAAGCTCCGAGGCAAAAAGAACGTCATCAAGGCCAAGCTTATCGACAAATCTTTTTATGCTCGTGAAGTGGTCTTTAGGGATGCCGTCTTTGGTAAAATATTTGCAAAATGCTTCAAGTATTTCTCTCGCGTCGCCGTCAAGGCGCATCCTCTTTTGTTTCAAAATGGCTTGATAGCCAGCTATCTGGGACTCTCTCTCCAGCGTTTCGGCCGCCCTATCCGCCATGCTCTGCGATACAAGGCCAAGAGGGATATTTGATTTACCACGGTTGCACGCATGGCACGCGGTCACGAGGTTATCAATTTCCGTCTTACCCCCTAGAGAAACGGGGTCTTCATGGTCACATTCCAGTAGCACATTGGGAGGCGTAGCTCCGCAATATTGGCAAGTGAATTGATCCCGCTTAAATACCTCGAATCGCATTCTTTTCGATATTGCGACGCGCTTGAACGTACCCGCTTTGCTCATCTTGCCGCCCCCCTAATCGAGTTTGTCGCCATGTCGGCAAAAAGACGCACTGTCCCAGTCGCGCCTTGGCGTTGCTTCAGGACGATGGCCTCAAGTTCGTTCTGGCATGATGCGAGCTGTGATTGCTGGTCATGTGTCATACCGTTGCCTAGTCTGGAGAGATAATAGGCTTCGCGAAACGCTCCGATGATTAGATCGCCATTCTGTTCAAGTTCGCCGGATTCGCGCAGGTCTGAAAGTTGAGGGCGCTTGTTCTCACGTTCCTCGCATTTGCGGGAAAGCTGCGATAGCATCATGCCGTGCGTATCGGTTTCCTTGGCGAGTTGGTGGACCCCTGCGGAAATCTCTCCTAACTCTTTGTTTGGGTTTCCACGATATCGGCCAGATGGCGCCACCAAGCCAATATGATCGACGATGAAAAGACCTAGCTCTTTACCATCCGCTTCAAGCTGCCCCTTAAGCTGCCGTGTCCTTGCTGCAATCTGCGACATAGAGACGCCAGGCTGTTGCTCAATATACAGGGGAATTTTTTCAAGCTCTCGCGCCGCTGCGTCCATGCGCTCCATATCGGATCGTGAGATCAGACCACGATTGATGTTTGAGTAATCGACGGGAGGCCCATATCCATCATCAAACATAATAGAGGCGAGTATTCTTTGAGCCAACGGTATCCCCGCCATTTCAAGCGAATGAACTAAAACGGGTGTTCCAGAAGACGCGACATTATAGGCAATCTGCAAAGACAAAGCGGTTTTACCCATCGACGGCCTACCAGCGAGGATGGAGCCTTGTCCGCGCTCCAAGGCCCCTACCATGGCGTCTATGTCCACCAGACCCGTCAGGATGCCGCGTATGGGCTTTCCAGCCTTGATATCCGCAACACGATCATACGCCTGCCGCGCGGCCGCGCCGATGGTAATGCGGCGCATGTTCATCGAAAGTCCGGCAGATGCGATCGCGTCGAGTCTGGAAACCATCTCGGAGGCGATCTTCGACGTTTTCAAAGATATGGGCGCAGTCTGAGCCGTGAACGACGCATCCCTGGCGATTTCGATAATCTGGCGTCGGTCGGAAAAATCGCGGATGCTTCTGGCGTAATCAGGAGCGTTGATGATGGTTGTCGCTTCAGATGCGAGACGTGCGAGATATTGAAAGACCGTTATCCCGCCCAAGTCCTGCTCTTGCAGCATTCCCTTTAGGCTTATCGGCGTAGCGCGCTTACCATCTGCAATCAGTTCGGAACATGCGTCAAAAATACGCGCGTGAACATCTTCGGAAAAATCGGCAGCCGTGATGATCTGTTCCACGCGCCCCCACGCATCATTGTTGACGAGGATGGCGCCGAGGAGAGCCTGCTCCGCTTCTATGTTCGCAGGAGGCGGATGAATTTCCGTCAAGGCTTGCATGTGAAAGCCAGTTCGTGTAACTGTTTTCCGGTCATATCGAAATAACTCCTGTTTGAACCCCGCGATGTTTCCCCATCGCGGGGTTTCTCGTTTTGCCTAGCGCGTCAATGCCGGCACGGCTTTAACGGCGGCGGTTGTAACCCCGGCCGTCGCCGTCTTTTCGGTCAAGAGGAGGTTCGAAGAGATTTGCCGCCTTTGGAGCCAGCCGCCTTGGCGAGGGCTTTGTCACGCGAAAAGGCGCGCTTTTCCGGCGAGAGCGCCTTGCCGCCCATTGCGGCGATGGCGCGCTGTTTTTCCGGCGACATGGAGCCAAAGCCCCGCTTACGCTTGACGGTAGCGGCGGTCGAAGTGTCGGTCATGTTGGATTAACCCCTGTGATAAGTGAAGGCCGCCCGCATCAATGAAGAACGCGCGGGGTCGGCCGATTTACGCTGCCTAGCTTAACGCTGTTTGGACAAAATGCAATGCCCAAACGGCTCAATCACAGCTTTTGCTCACACTCGCATCGGCATGACGACGATGGTCATTTCCGGGTTGGCGGATGATGTCAAAATGGCGGGCGATTGTCCATCGGCCAAGGCGATCGACACTTTGTCGCCGTCGAATGCGCCGAGCACTTCGGCCAAATAGCGGGCGTTGAACCCGATCTGGATTTCGGCGCCATCATATTCGGCGTCCACGCTGTCAAAGCCCTCCCCGCCGTCTGGGGAAGACACGGACAGATCGAGCCTGCCAGCCGCGAAAAAGCAACGCACGCCCCTGCCGCGCTCGCTGGCGACGGTTGCAACGCGCGAGGACGCGCCAGACCAATCGACACGATCGACCACCGCCATTGATCCATTATTTTGTGGGATGACGCGGGCGTAATCTGGAAATGATCCGTCAATCGTCTTGGTCCTGATCGTCGTCACCCCGTCCGAGACAATGACCACGGACGGCGCAATGGAGACGGAAACCGATTTTGCCTTGGCGGCGAGCTTTTCGATTTCGATGCAGGCTTTCGACGGGATGATGACCGGGGCGATATTGTCCGATCCATCCGGGGCAGGAACCGAGAATTTGCAAAGGCGATGCCCGTCCGTCGAGACGAAAACCAGTTTCCCCGCGACGACATGCGCAAATGTTCCGTTGAGATAATAGCGGGTTTCCTCGGTTGAGATGGCGAATTTGGTTTTTTGCAGCGCCTTGGCAAGGACTGATCCGTCCATCTCGAACGATGTCGCATGGTCGGCATTTTTCATTTCGGGGAAATCGTCGCTCGGCAACGCGCCGATATGGAATTTCGCCCGCCCGCATTTGATTTGCACCCTGGCGCCATTGTCCAGCGCCTCCATGTGGACGATGGAGCCTTTGGCGAAGCGTTTGACAATATCCGCCAGCATGGTCGCCGGAAGCGTCAGCGAGCCAGATGACACGCTTTCGCAGGCCGAGGAGGTCTTAGCTTCAATGTCGAGATTGGTCGCGACGATGGCGAGTGATCCGGCTCCAAATGTCAGCATGACATTGGACAGGATCGGGATGGTTGTTCTTGCTTCGACGACGCCGCGTACGTCGTCAATGGCCGCCAGGAAGGCGTCGCGCTCTATGCTGATGTTCATGATGTTCGCCTTGAAGGAATGGAATGAAAGGGATTATTCGGCGGCATCATCAGTCAAGAACAACCCGCTATCCGGCATCTTGTCGAGATAGGCGAGGTTGTGCTTCGCTTGGGCAAAATATGAAGGCTTGAGTTCGAATCCGATCCCCTTTCGCCCCATGTTTACGGATGCCCATACTTCCGATCCGATGCCCATGAATGGAGTCAGAACCACGTCATTGGGGTTTGTCCAAAGATCAATGCACCGTTCAATCACGTCGAGTTGCAACGGCGAAATGTGCTGTTCATCGTTGGCGTCGCGCTCGTCCCGAGCGTCGGGGTTCCATCGCTTGTTTTGCAGAGTGCGGGTCTGGTCAATGTCCATCCATACCGGGCTGGCGTATCGCTGCCAAACGAGGACGGAAACCCACATATCGAATGGCCAGACTTTGCCGCCATCCGCTTCGACGATCGCTTTGTGACGATCATAAGCGGATCGCGAAATGTCCAACCCTTGCGTAAAATCCCTGCCTGTTTTGGTTTTATCGGATGGATTTTCAAGCGCAGGAGCGCCGTGATATTCATCAAACATGCCGGCGACCGGCTCGGGGTTTTCCCCCGGCTTACGGAAAACGACGACATAATCGGCAAGCCCTTGGCCGCTGACGCAGCTATCCTTGGTGATCTGCTTATGCAGCAATCGGATTGATTTCGTCCGCTGCTGCGCGATCACCGGATCTTTGAAAATGCAAATCTCGCTGTGGAAGTGCCAGCCAGCACGCTGATGAGCGCGGATTACGTCGCCGCGGAAGTCCCGAACGCCAATGAACCCGTTGCGCGTTTTGCTCGTCGGCAACTGCATACAATGCACGGCGGAGATGCGTCCCGGTTTTGTGACGCGCAGAATCTCACGCAGCAAAAATTCATAATGCGTGAAAAAATCATTGTCTTCGCTGTTCGACAAGTCGCGTTCTGAGTTGCTGAAGCGGTACAATCCGACAAACGGCGGGCTGTACATCGAAAAATGCACAGAATTGTCAGGCAAATTTTTGATCAATTCACAGCTATCGCCGTTATAGATCGCGTATTTGTCTGTGATAAATTGATCAATAGCGTTGTTCATTTTGACCTCGCAAATTCAGGATGAGCATTGGTGGCGGCGCGCATATACGCTGCGTGTGCATCTTCGGGCGTATCGAATAATCCGAGATAATTTGGCGAGCCATTCAGGTAGAGAGACGCGGGCCATCGTCCAGCGCCCTTGTGCCACGTGACGCCCTTGAACCCGCTCGTATTATTCTTTGCGAGCTTGGCATTCAGAATGTTTTGAGTATGCGTAGCGTGTCTGAGATTGCGCCATTTGTTGTTTGCCCGAGATCCATCCGCGTGGTCAATCTGAGGCACAATCCCCCCAGTCATGTACCGCCATGCAAGCCGATGGGCATAGTAGACAACGCCATCGATACCAATTACCACGTACCCGGCCTTATTGATTGTCCCGACTACATCACCAACTCGACCCTTACGCCCCGATTTTGCGAGACGGATAAACTCGCCGGTTTCTGGATCATACCGGAAAAGCTCTTTCAATCGTTCTTGCGTGATCATCGTAATCATGCTCCGAGAAACGAGGGAAGGGCGAAAGGCTGCGTTGGGAAGTAGTTCGGCGTGTCGCGGGTCATGCCGCGCACGTTCTCGGCGTTAAGGTCCGCCATGTGTTTGACAAGCCCATCCGCCATCCGCTCGGCGTCGGCTTCCTTGCGCTTGAGGTTTTCGAGCACGGCGCCTTCCATTTCGGAAAACACGAAATGCACGTCCACTGGCTTGGTCTGGCCAAAGCGCCAGCACCGCCGCACGGCTTGGAAAACCTGCTCAAAGCTATCAGTCAATCCGACGAATATCATGTCGTGACAATGCTGAAAGTTCAAGCCGAACCCAAGCATCACGACCTTGGAAATGATGATCTGCTTTTCGCCGGCAAGCCATGCCGTGATGCGCCGCTCGTTTTCATCGTCCGAGTTTGATCCTCGAACAGAAACGCATCTTCCGGCCAACGCTTTCTCAAGCTCGTCCTGTTCCGAATTGAGATTGCACCATATGATGCATGGGCGTTTTTTGGGTATGAGATCAATAGCCATAGCCACCCGATCGGCGACGGATGACCGGCGCGCCGCAATGCGCTCTTGAAGGCTTCCTGCCTCCATCGGGAACAGGAGGCCAGTCTCCATGTTCGGGGCGTATTCGACGCCGACGCGATGGGAATGCTGGCGCAACGGAGGCAAGTCATATCCCGTGTCATCATACCCAAGGTCAGAAGGCTTCCGGAGAAGCACTGACCATGAAGCCATCCATCGCCAGAAAGCGTCCTCGGCATGTCCTTTGAGACGCCATTTCGCCGTGTCGCCGCCATCGTGAACGAAAAACGTCGAGAGCATATCCGTATAGGACATAACCCCCAGGAACTCGGCATGATTGCCAAGCTCCATGAAATCATTGGGCGCCGGCGTCGCTGTCGCGGCAAGGCGAAACGGGATATTCTTGCATCGTTCGGTCAATAGGGCGCGGTAGGAGCTATCGCAGGATTTCAGGCATGAACTCTCGTCGATCACGACGCCGCCGAACACATCCATGTCGAAATGTTCGATTTTCTGTATATTGGTGACATAGACTCCGGGACCGATTATTTCCGCGCGAGATTTTACCAACTTCGCATCGATGCCGAATTTCTTGGCCTCGCGAATATGCTGCGCGGCGACGGCAAGCGGCGCGAAGATCAGGACAGGCTTATCGGCATGTTCCGCGACCTTTTGAGCCCATGCGAGTTCACACAGTGTCTTTCCAAGGCCGGTTCCGGCAAATACCGCAGCGCGTCCGCGACGCAATGCCCACGATGTGATGTCGCGTTGATGATCCTTCATGACATGCGGAAGTTCACCGACATCTTTCATTCCGGTCATAGGATCGACAATGCGTTTTCGCGCCAAAAATTCTTCATATGCGTCCATTTTTTGCCTCTCCCGGCATTATCGTTGTGTGATTACGCTCGCCTATTTCGCGCCGACTATCGGCGCGTTGCGTTTCCACCTCCCGGCCTTTCTCAGCGCCAGCAGCGCGCATGAGTGATCCCGGCCAAACAAGCGCCCGACGAGCGAGAGATTTTCACCAAGAGCGAAAAACACATCGACCATAGCAGCATGGCGCGCATTGACGATGACCTGCTCCCGGCTGTCGGAGAGAATGTCATCGACGCTGACGCCGTGCGCATCAGCCTTTTCCTCGATAATGGCGCGGGCGACCTGAATGGGCGTCTGGCGACACGGCAAAATACCAGGCGACGACGACCGGCCTTGTGTTTCCGACGCCAGATCGAAGGCCCGCATATCGACCGGCTTTGCTCCGAAGAATACGCCCAGCCGCGCCTTGCGGGCGATAATTTCAGCGTGTAACATGAGAACCCCTCAAACTTCGAGTTGCTGTGATCGCCGGGCTTGCTACACCCGAACTTCATCGATCTTGATGCTATAGATCGCTTCCGCCAGCTTGCGGCGGATGCGCCAATCTTTTTCAAGAGCCGTGGCTTGAGACTTGACCTCCTCGTAAACCGTCACGCCTTCCGCCGTGCGATAACAGAAATCAGCGGTATATCGCCCGATTTTGACGCCATTGACTTCGAGCGGAAACACGGGATGCAATTCGATGCTGCCAGGATCGATTTCGCCGATGCGCTCCATGATTTTCAACGCATGATAGCGCGTCATTTCCGCTCGGCTATCGAATAGAATCCCGCCCGATGTTCTGCGCTCTGGCGCCGAGACGACATAGCGCCCGCTTTTCACAGGCTTGTCCAAACCAAACGCGGGGCGCGCTTTCTTTGTTTCGACTAGGACGGTCTGACCATGCCGCCCGCGTATTTTGGAAAACTCGCTTTTTGTGATGCGCGAGGTCATACGGAGCGGCGCCCGCCAAATTCACGCTCGACGGCGGCGCGTCCAAGAGGCAAATCCGCCAGGCATCCAAGTGCGCCCAAATATAGTTCAAGGATCGCTTCCTCCTCCTGCCGCTTGGCCGCGTCCTGTTTGCGTATGGCGATGATCTTGCGAACGATCTTCGGATCGTAGCCGTTCGATTTCAGTTCCGCATAAATTTCCTTGCGGTCTTCCTGCGCGTCCTTGATGGACGTCTCGATCGTTTCGATGCGCTCGATAAACGCCCGTAAATGTCCGGCGTCGATGGCGCCGCTGTTGTCGCCAATTGTGCTCACTTGGATTTCCCCTCCTTCTCGCTCAGAAAATCATTCGGCATGACCGCGCCTCCCGTCGCTTCCGCGATGGCTTTAGCCTTCCGCCATGTCGGCTGCGTCTCCCCATTGGCGAGACGCCATATCGTCGATGGCGAGACGCCGATCTTTTGCGCCAGATCGCCCGCCGTGGTCTTCGTGAGTTGAAAATACTGAGTGAGTTTCATGCCGATACGGTTGCATGTGGCGCATTGGCCGTCAAGCTAAAAAATATACAAAATCACTGTTTTTTATGGTTGCGCTTGTTTGCGCCGCGTGCAATGTTTGGACATCAAATCAGACCGCCGGGGAGGCGCTGAAATGCAACGCAGCTTTGAAATTTTCGACCAGGAATTTATCGTGGACTTTGACGCCAAGGTGACCTTTGCAGGTTGCCCGGCGACTGGCCCGAGTTACGCCAGCGGTGGCGAGCCTGCCTGTGATCTTGAATGGGAACTCGACGGGGATATCACGATCAAGCGGTTGATCTGGACCAATGAACGGGAATGCGTTTGGGCGATCAAGAACCACGCCACGCCGATTGTTCCGGCCTATGCCGAAAGCGAACCGCTGGAAATCCCGGCGTGGCTGCATGACGTGATCGTGAAATACCTAGAAGCCGACGACGATGGGCAGATTTACGCGGAACTGGCGAGCGCCGACAACGGGCCTGACCCTGATGATGCGCGGGACCGGATGCGCGACGATGACTAATCTGATCCGCTTTTGATTGGAGCCTGACGAACACCGATTTTCCGCCCGCCCCACCCACGCCAATTGATGGAGATACCCATGACCCCGCACGAAATAAAAACCGAACTCGACGCCATCGCCAAAGTGGCAGGACCGAAGTCCTTCGTTAATTTGTCTATCGGTACATCATACAATAAGAGCGGAGAGTTCGTCAGCGCAGTATGCTATTTTGACGCGGATATGAGGCATAGCATCCGCGTATACGCCAACTCGTTTACAGGAGCCCTCGCAGCATTGCGCGCTGAAATGGATACCGAGCTTTCCAAGGCTCATGCCGCAACTATCCGCAAAATGGCGCTCGCCATCATGACAATAACCGCTGACGTCGGCGCGTGTTCCGATGCAGCTTTGCGTGGCGAAGGTTTTTCGCAGTCGGAAATTGACATGCATGGCGACAAGGCTTGCGAGGAAGCAACACGCATTGGTTCCGGCGGACCTTTCCAGATCGTGCGCGCCGATATCGCTAACGCCGCCGAATGATGAGGATTGAGCCATGACGCTTTCACGCCGCGACAGGCTTTCCAACATCATCATCGGACTGTCCTTGGGATGGCCCTACGGCCCGCGCTTTACGGTCGGGATCGGCAACAATTGCCCGGTGTCGCCTTTCAAGGATCAAGGGCGCCCGACGCTCGATATGCTGACCGAGGAAGGCTTGGAAATAACCGCGCGGTTTCTGATCCGCGACCGGGCTTCGACCAAGCGGCGCAACGAGGAAAATCGCCGCCTAGCCGTTGTCCCCAGATAACATTCATTCGTTCCAAGGATTACACGTCATGACAGAACAGAAAAAATACGAATTTACCGGAAAAACAAAGGTCGTTTTAGGCGTCACGCTTCGCCAAATCCGCGCGGTTGCCGCGTTCGGAATTATCGCCGCTGGCGAAGTTGGCGGGTGGATCGAGAAAGAAGAAAATCTTTCGCAGGTCTCCGGCAATGCGTGGGTCTCCGGCAATGCGTGGGTCTCCGGCAATGCGCAGGTCTACGGCAATGCGCAGGTCTCCAGCAATGCGCAGGTGAACGGCAATACGACGGTGTACGGCAATTCGAATGTGAAAGGCAATGCGAGGGTGTAAGGGTATGCGGGGGTGGGGGGGGGGGGGGGGGTGG
>VFSW01001082.1_pt1 | contig 40753 bp, 33 predicted proteins | sample 5358111 | NCBI WGS metagenome assembly VFSW01 (sample SAMN11554181, study PRJNA540505) | mine drainage metagenome | isolation source: sediment from site ElyBrook_90M | place: USA: Ely Copper Mine, Vershire, VT | collected 2017
ACTTTAATTTTTTATTATTTCACGGGCGGCCGGCCGCCGCGCCCCCCCTTTGCGGTTCCTTGCAGGCCACGTTTAGAAGTTGAACTTCAGACCATACTCGAGCACACGGGCAGCGCCCTGGCTAAATACGCCCGAGCCGTTGCCGTTGCGGTTGGCGTTGCGGTTATAACCGTCGGCGCCATCGAAGGATGTGTCTGTGCCGTTGACCGTGCCGGGAATCTGTGTGGAATCCAGGTTTCCGCCCAGTGTGCCGAAGTTCGACAGGTTGAACAGGTTGAAGGCGCTGAAGGTCGGCTCGATTGTCGTGCCTTCCCCAAACCAGCGCAGCTTGGTCGGCCTGCTGAAAGTCAGGTCGAAGGTGCGCAGGTTGCCGTTGCCGGCATTGGCGGTGGGAGGACCGGCGATGGAGCGCGTCACCGCGCCCAGCGCGGACATCTCCGCGGTTGTGATCAGGCCGTTGCTTACCAGTACCTGGCCGGCTGGAGTCAGCTTCCCAGCCCCCGTTGCGTTGTAGTTGGCAATCACGCTGGACAGGCTGCTCGGGTGCACCGACCGCATGAAGGAGCCTGCCTTGTAGCCGGGCAGAATATCAGCCGTGGTGCCGTCGCCAGTCACATCCGAGATGAAAATTTCGCCGGGGCCGTTGGCGCCATTGGGGTCATTCAGGTACAGCGTTGTCGGCAGCGCCGAATAGTAGTGCCCGATAATGCTGGTGGTAAAGCCGCCCACCCACTCGAACGAGCCGCCGTAGGAGAGTTGGTGGGTGCGGTCAGTACCTGCGGGGCCTACAAAGCCAAGGGGATTGATGTTGTCCACAGAACCGGGAGTGAAGTTCTGATCGGTGCCGCCGGAGCTGACGAAGCGCGATAGGGAGTAGGAGACTTCGAAGCCCGACTTGCGAAGCCCCGGAAGCGGAACCCGCGCGGACTGGCGAAGGTTGGTTTGCAGACCGTTGTAGACCGAGCGGCCCAGCGGGTAGCTGAAGTTCATCTGCCCGAAGGTCGGGTTGATGCCGGGGAAGGCCGCGCTCGGCGCCGGCTTGCCGGCCGCGACCGCCTTGCCGGCGTCGCGCCCCAACCCCGCCAAGGGGGGGCTGGGGGCAGGGAAAGGCGGCGGGGGGGGGGTGTCACCGGTAGCAGCGGGAGAGCACATAGCAATTGCCTGGTCAATTGTGGTGACCTGGCAGTATGCCAGAGTGTTTGCGATCGCGGCTGCGGCATTCGGGCTGTTGAAGGTGCTGGCCGCGCCAACCAGATTCTTGTCGATCGACTGCTCAATGTGTTCGCCGACGTTGCGGATGTAGTCCGCGGAGAAGATGCCGCCCTTCCACACTTCGCGTTGCAGACCAATGTTGAACTGGATGGAACGGGCAGTGCGGAAGTTGGGCGCATAGAGCGAGTCGCCGTTGGGACCTTCCGCCAGGGAATTGGCAACATAGTTCGGGTTGCCGACAGGCCCAACCTTTTTGGTGTTGGCCTGATAGATGCTCTGCAACTGGGCAAAGTAAGGCGCTGCGACGCTGATCGCGTCTCCCCACAGAGAACTGAGCTGCGTCCCGTCGCTGAACTGGCTGAATGTGCTGCCGTCCGGGAGCTTGAACGAGGCAGTCCCAGAGAAGAGCGGTTGATTGCCCCAGAACAGGCCGCTCTTCAGACGGGCTGGCCGGTCGAACAGGACGTTGTTGAAGATGTTGTTCTCGAAGTAGAGGCCCATGCCGCCGCGGACGACGGTCTTGCCGTCACCCTTGACATCCCATGCAAAACCGGCCTTGGGGCCAAAGTCGGAGTTCGGCTGGCGCACCTGGTTACCCAATCCGGGTACCAACGCATCCAGCAGGTTGCCTGTGGTGTTGGCGCCGGGCTGTTCGCAGGGTGAAGCCGCACCCCAAACGGCGTTGGCATCGGAGCAGGGAATCGGCGCCAGGTCGGAGTCGCTGCGGCCGGTATCGCGCGAGTAGCGGATGCCGTAGTTGACCGTGAGCCGGGGCTTCACCTTCCATGTGTCGCCGAAGTAGAGACCGATGCGCCAGTCGTCCTGGCCGCCGGCCGGATAGCCGAACTGTGCCTTTTCGGTATTGAAGCCCTCGCCGTTGCCCATGACAATCAAGGATGTTGTGTAAGCTGTTGGATCGCTCGCCAGGCCGCTGCCGCCTATGCCGATGGGACCGGCAGAGAAGTCAGCCGCATCTTCCGGCGCAAACCCGAAGAAGCTGGCATAGCCGCCGCCCAGAATCCGGTTGAAGCTGATCCCGAAGCCGAGGGTATGCGCCTTGACTGTCAGGCCGGCGTCATAGCGGAACTGCTTGTCCGATTGGTAGGTCTGCTGTGGCGCCAGAAGGTTGGGGCCGGTGATGACGCTAAGGTTGAACAACTCCACGCCCGGCGCAACATTGGGAATCCCCGATCCTGTTTCATCGGCAATCTGGTTGTGGAACTTGAGATAGCTGCCGCGCAGGCTGTGGGTGAGTCTGCCGGTAATGAAGTCGGCGCCGCCGGCCATGGCCGGCGTGTTGTCCTTGTTGCCGTACCGTGAGTATCCGTAGCCGTACGTGGCATCGTCAAGGTTGTCTTCATAGCCGATGCGGAAGAAGGTGTGAATCCCCTTGGGCGCGTTCCAATCGGCGCGGCCGACGTAGTAATTGTCGCGGAAGGGTGCGTTGTAGCCGCCGTCGAGCGCACTGAAGACCGGCGATTGTGAAACCGGATTGAAGGCGTCCTGCTTGACGCGCTCCGCGCTGCCGAACAGAAACAGCTTATCCTTCAGAACCGGCCCACCCAGGCGGCCGCCCATCTGATCGCGCTGGAAAGGATAGGCGGCGCCGCTGGGACCTGCCGCCGCGCCGGAGCGCTCGTCGCGAAAGAGCCCGAAGCCCTGCCCGTGGAACTGGTTGGTTCCGGCTCGGGTGCTCACTGCCACCGCGCCCGAGCTGGTCAGTTCGTTCGAGATGTCCAGCGACGAGCGGCTCATCTGAAACTCCTCGATCGAGCCCTGACTGACGTTGAGCGTCGTGGTGCCGACAGTCTCGTCAGAGATGTCCTGGCCGTCAAGCATGATGCGCGCCGTGCGTCCGTTCACGCCGTTGAAGGAGATGGAGGAATAGCCGGCCTTGGTAGGGTCGAACGTCTCGCCGCTCTGCAACTGAACGCCCGGCTCAAGCTGAGAAAGGTCGAGGAAGTTGCGGCCGCTGATGGGCAGCGAGTCGATCTGCTGCTCCGTCAGGACGCCCTCGACGGTAGATTGGACCGTATTGACCGTAAGAGCCTCGGAACTTACTACGACTTCTTCCGTCGCCGTGCCCAGCTTCAGCTTCAGGTCGCCGTTGGTGGTGGTTCCAATCTGAACCGTGAGAGTGGTAATGGTCTTGGAAAAACCGGTTGCGGTCACACTAACGCGGTATCTGCCAGGCACAAGCGAGGCCACGCTGTAGAAGCCAGCCGAGTCTGCCGTCAGAACCTTCTCTGCGCCTGTATCCAGGCTAGTCACGGTGATTTGGGCTCCGGGCAGACTTGCACCCTTCGGATCGCTGATCGTTCCCTGGATGGCGCCCGCGGCTGTTGTGGCCTGGCCATTAGCCGCCAGTTGCACTGCTGGTGTCGACACCATAAGCGCCAGAATCACTCCAAGGGCGATTGTGAAAGCATTGAACCGCAAGCGTCGCATCAAACTCCTCCAATTTAGGTCAGGAACGCAAGGCCATTCAAGAGGCCTCTCATTCCGCTGGCATTTCATAAAGTGCTTCTCCGGGGTGGAAACGGTCCGATGGAGAAACACAAGAAAAAACTACAATTGCAATTGAAAAAACGAGCTATTTCAGTCTTTTCCCTGGATTGCGCAGTGCCTAATGCAACCCAGGTAGACGGCACAGAGGATTGGTTGAGTGTTCTACTGCATGACGGCTGCCATTCTCTCAGAATTCCGCAGATTGTCTTTTATTAACAGAAAATAAATGACTTGACGGCATCCGCTTCGAGGCTGTCGCCGCGCTCCAATATGGAAATGTGGATATTGCGGGCGGCATATTCCAAAAACAGCATTCGTCTTCCAAGAGCCGGCATCTGTTTGCCTCGCCCGTGCTCCTTGGCCCCCAGGTGCGCTATTCTCCTCCTCATGCAGCTCACTCTGGCCCATATCGGCACGCGCCCCGGTTCCAAGGACGCCATGGATGCGTTGACCCGGACGTATCTGGAACGCTGTTCAGCCTTTGCGGCCTGCCAGGCGGAGGCGTTCCGGACCGAGGAGACGATGCTGGACTGGATTGACAGGCGGCAGGGGCGGACCCAGGCGGTGGTGGTGCTGCTGGATAGCCGGGGCCGGACCATGACTTCGGAGGCCTTCGCCGCATGGCTCGGCGGGCGGCGCGACGAGGGCGCGCAGCACATCGTCTTTGCCGTGGGGCCGGCCAGCGGCTGGTCCGAGGCGACCCGCAAGCGCGCCGGGCTGCTGCTTTCGCTGGGACCCATGACGCTGGCCCACATGCTCGCCCGCCTGGTGCTGGCCGAACAGGTCTATCGGGCGTTTACAATTCTCTCTGGCCACCCCTACCACACGGGACACTGAACAGGTGACAGATTGCAGATGACAGATGACAGCAAGCCCTCCGCCATTTCGGGCTGGCGGCCAGGATTCGGATGCGTACAACTGTGGGCAATTGACTGTAACCTGTCATCTGTAATCTGTGATCTGACATGACTGACTCCCGTCGAGGATTGATCCTCATTAATACCGGGCCCGGCAAGGGCAAAACGACCGCGGCCATGGGCACCGCGCTGCGCGCCGTGGGCAACGGCATGCGGGTGCTGATGCTGCAGTTCCTGAAAGGCTCGTGGCATTATGGCGAGCTGGATGCCGTGCAGGCCTTCGGCTCCAGCTTCACTCTCAAGCAGATGGGGCGCGGGTTTGTGAAGGTGGGCGGCGCGGAGACCGACCCGGAAGACATCCGGCTGGTCGAGGAATGCTGGACCGAAGCGCGCCTGGCGATTTACTCCGGCGAGTGGGATATGGTGGTGCTGGACGAGATCAACTATGCCATCGGCTACGGCATGCTGGACCCGGTGGTGGTGGCCGAGGCGCTGCGCAACCGTCCGGAGATGGTGCATGTGATCCTGACCGGGCGCAACGCCCACCCGCTGCTGGTGGAGCTGGCCGACACGGTGACCGAGATGCGGGAAGTGAAGCACGCCTATCAGAAGGGGATTCTGGCTCAGCGCGGAATCGAGTACTGACGGGATAGAATACACAAGGGCGGTTAGCTGACCTGCAGAGAGTGCATCGATGTCCTGGTTCAAGCGTGAGAGTGGCGAGTACGAGTCCGGCCCCGGCACCCCCGGCTCCGAGGATGCCGGGAGAAGCGTGCGCACCGAGGGCCTTTGGACCAAGTGCATGGGCTGCCGCCAGACCATCTGGAAGGCCGAACTCGAGGCCAACCTGAATGTCTGCCCCAAGTGCCAGCACCACTTCAAGATTGGCGCGCGGCAGCGGATCGCCCTGCTGCTCGAACCCGGATTTGAGCTGGTGGACGGCGGCCTGCGTTCCACAGACCCGCTCAACTTTACCGACGTGAAGCCCTACAAGAAGCGGCTGCGCGCCGCGCAGGAAGCGACCGGCCTGGACGACGCAATCGCCAACGCCACAGGCCAACTGGGGCAGCACGCGGTAGTCCTCAGCGCCATGGAATACGGCTTCATCGGCGGCTCGATGGGCGCGGTGGTGGGAGAGACCATTGCCCGCGCGGTGGATCGGGCCCGGCTGGGCAACAAGCCGCTCATTGTGGTTGCCGCCTCAGGCGGCGCGCGGATGATGGAGGGCGTGGTCAGCCTGATGCAAATGGCCAAGATCTCAACGGCGCTGGCGCAACTGGACGACGCCAGGGTGCCCTACATCTGCGTGCTCACCGACCCGACAACCGGCGGCGTGACCGCCAGCTTTGCCATGCTCGGGGACCTGAACATTGCCGAGCCCGGCGCGCTGATCGGCTTTGCCGGGCCGCGGGTCATCGAGCAGACCATCCGCCAGAAGCTGCCCGAAGGCTTTCAGCGCTCGGAGTTTCTGCTGGAAAAGGGCTTCCTCGACGCGGTTGTGCATCGCCGCGATCTGAAGGCGTACCTGATCCGCGCGCTCGACTTCCTGAAGACATAACCAGCCCAGCCTTCTTCACCGAAAGCAAAAGCCCCGGAACCATCCGGGGCTTTTGCTTTCCTGCTTTCGATGTGCCGCGATCAGAATTCCAGCCGCAGCGAGCCCTGCAATACGCGGGCAGAGAGATCGCTGCCGGTGGGAGTCACCGTGCTCGGAATGGCGCCGAACTGGTTCGGCGCATTTGTCAAGAGCATATTGTTCGTGAAAACCGGCGTCGAAAAGTTCGGATGGTTCATCACATTGAAGGCGTCGACGCGGAACTTCAGGTTGACAAGCTCCCTATAGACCGGGAAGGTCTTGCCGAGTCCGAGATCGAGGTCGACGAATCCGGGACCGCGCAGGTTGTTGCGGGCACCCATCTCAAAGCCCACAGGCCCCCGGTACTGGTTGAAGGCCAACTGAGGATCCTTATAGGACTCGACGATGCCACCCTGCACGTTCACATGGGTCTTCATCGGCGCCAGGCTGCCTGTCAGAATCGCAGGGTCCTCGTTCGAGTAGCTCATGAGGAAGGCAATCGAGTTGGCCATGGTGACCGTGCCGGTATGCCAAATCGGCAAGCCGCTCAGCGACCATCCTCCCACGACCTCGTCGGCCCACAGCGGCAGAGTGTTCGCAAAGTCGCGCCCCCGGCCGAACGGTAACTGATACTGGAAGTTTCCGTTCACATATTGGGTCACGTCGAAGTCCGAGTTGCCGCGGCACAGGCGGGGACGGAGAACATCGCAGATAAAGCCGGTCCCGTTGTAGGCATAGGAGTTGGCGACCAACGAGACATTGTCGGTGGAGTGCGACCACGTGTAGTTGAGGTCGAACTGCAAACCATGACTGGTGTTCTTGTGGAGCGTAGCCAGCATGCCGTTGTAGGAGGAGAAACCCATGTCGGTGAAGAAGGTATTCTCAGAGAACTGCGCCGCCATTCCGACATTGGCGGGCAGCATTCCGACGTAGGACAACAGGTCAACGGTGTCGGCAACGTCGCCGCGCGCCGGGTACGGAGCGAGGTTTGCCGCGATGAAGCCGGTATTGGTCCCAGGGGCAATGTGGTTCAGCACGTTTTCAAACCAGGGCTGCGGCGGGGCGGTAGTTGGATCGGCATTCGGATTCGCACGCAGCCAGTTGGTCAGGGCAGCGAAGGCCTGATCCAGTTGCTGTCCCGAGGCATTGTCCGGGAAGTTTACCAGCTGCTCGGCATCCGCCTGGGCCAGCAGGCGGCGTCCCTCACGGCCCACGTAACCGAGCTTGAAGATCATGCCGCCTTTGAGCTCCTGCTGAATGCCCAAGTTGAACATGATGTTGTACGGCGTAGGCAGATAGCGATCGACGGAGACATTGAACGCGGAACCAGTGGTGAGGCCGCAAGGCCCAGGCCCGAAGCTGGCGCAATTTGGATCGCCGGGGCCAACAAAGGGCGTAAAGGGCTTGGTGATGGTTGGAGGAGTGGGTCCCGCAGGCGGCGTACCGAGCGAGGTGAATCGCGGATTATTCAGCAGGGACTGATAGGCCGGGGAGTAACCGTTTTGGCCGGCTACGCCATAGTTCATGGTCCCATTTCCCTGGAAGAGGTAGGAGTATTGCGCCTGTTCCTGCAAGATGGCGTTGACGATGGTCTGGTCGTATATGAGGCCGGCGCCGCCATTAATGACCAGCTTGTGGTCCGCCGTGGGTGTCCACGCAAAGGACACGCGCGGACCAATGTCTTTTGTGCTCGGGGTGAAATAGTCAGAGCCGTTGTTTGCCTTGCCGCCCAGACCGTAGCTAATGTAGGGCACCGCGTTGGCTCCGCCCGGTAAGGTAGAATCACCGCCCACGCCGGCCGCGCTCTGCGCGATGCGAGCGTGCATGTAGGGCCAGAAGGCCTCGCTCTGCACCGCCTCGAGGCCATGGGTTTCGTAAGGCACTGTGTATCTCTGGTAACGGATTCCGTAGGTGAGGGTCAGGTCCGGGGTAATCTTCCACGTATCCCCGAAGTACAGCTCTGCCTCGTAATATTGGTACTGGAGCTGCAAGCCGGTGCCCTGCGGCACCACACTGCCCGAGGCTGTGTAGTTCCAGGAGTTGCTCTGGTTCTCGAAGCGGCCCAGTCCAAAGACCAAAGCGGAGTCGTAAATCGTCTTGCTGGTCTGGTTGTTGTCTATATCGCTCGGATCGAAGTTCCAGGTCGAGGTTGTACTATTCGTGGGCAGGCCGGTAATGCCGCCGCCCAATCCAAGATTGGGCCCGTTGTAGTCGGAAAAATGGCTGAAGTGAGGGCTGGGGTACTTGAAGCTGCCGCCGAACGTGAAGCTGTGACGGCCTTTCTGCCATGTAAAGTCGTCGCGCAAAACCGGAACTGGAAAATAGCGCGCCTGGGCGCCGGCGGCGCCGCCGTAGATGCCGGAGAGGAAAGTTCCGCCTGTCGGGCTTCCGTCCCAGCCGTACTGATTTGGGCCCTGCGGGTTATAAGTGACGGGGAAGCCGAGGTTGCCCACCGTCTGGCCCCATATGAGGCTATTTGTCTTGTTCGTGCCCAGCGTCCAATCCCAGCCGACCACCCAGGCATGGCTCGTGTCGAGGAACGGATAGGTCTCAGGATCGCCGGGGAATTGAACCGGGTTTTGTACGGCATTGATGCGGTTATAGGTCACACGGCCAAAGAGGTGGTGATTCTTGAAGGGGGTTACGTCAACCCTGCCGACGAAGTTGTTTTCTTTATACGGAGTAGGAGCATTGAAGCGGAAGCCCGCGGTGTTCAGCAGATCGCCTGCATCGCCCGAAAAGTCATTGGGCGAAGGATAGCACGGGCGGGGGCCACACGCTCCGTTCAACAGCCCCATCATGGCCGGACTAAAGCCGATGCCCGCCGGGTCAAAGCCTTTCACCTGTGCCGCGTCGATGCTGTTCTTCGTTCCAGACGCAATATCGGTGTAGTAGGTGATGCTGTTGTTCTTCAGGAAGGTATCCGTTGGAACGGTGCGCACCGCCACCCTGGCAATCGTATCGCGGCGGCCGTTGTAGTCAAAGAAGAAGAAGAGCTTGTCCCTCCACATGGGACCGCCGACATTGCCGCCAAACTGGTTGCGGATCAGAGGAGAGCGCGGTGTGCCTTCGAAGTTACTGAACCACTCGTTGGCCTCCAGATTGGTGTCGCGGTGATACTCGTTGATGTTGCCGTGGAATTTGTTGGTCCCGGACTTGGTGACCATTTCGAACTGCCCGCCGCCGCCGCTGCCGGCGCTGGAAAGGTCGCCGGCCGTCGTGCCGCGCATCTCCTGCACCGAATCCACCGGCGCGTTGCCGATAATCGTTCCGAAGTTGCCTGTGGCCAGGTCCACCACATCCAGGCCATCGAGCGTCTCGCGGTTTTGGTCCACGCGCGAACCGGTTGACGCGCCGGTATTTGTCATGCCCGGCTGTTGCGTAAACAGCGCGGCGGGAGAGTCGCGCAGTGCGATCGGCAGCTCATCCACCATCTGCACCTGGAAGTTATTGCCCACGGAGGCGTCGGTCGTGTCGAGGGTCACGTCCTGGTTCGCCGCAGAGACGGACACTGTCTCCGAGATGGCGCCAACCAGCAGCTTCACGTTTTGCGTACGGGTCACCCCGACGTTCAGGTAGAGGCCGGTGACCACCGACTTCTGGAAACCGTCACGGGTCGTCGTGAGCCTGTAACCCGGCCCGGCCTTGACGTCTTTGATGGTGTAGGATCCATCCGCGTTTGAGATGACCTTATAGACCGTGCCGGTCTGGGGATTCTCCAGAGTCACAGCCGCACCTGGAACGACTGCCCCAGTCGGGTCCGCAACCACTCCTGTGATGGAGGCAACATCCTGTGCCCGCAAGTGGGTAGAAATCAGCAGGATGAACATTGACAGGACGATTCTTCCAGCCAGGCTTCGCATCGGGATCATTCTCCTCAAATTGTAAGTGCGCACTTGCGCCCGTACTAAGCAATTTTGTTGCCATTAGGATAAGTGCTATTTGTATCAATAACCTACCCAAATTCTTCGGCTCTGTACATCGGTACGGCGTCCGTAAATTCGGATGAAAAATAGATGAAAATATGAGAAACAATATCTTCATGTCCATGGGTATCGCGAATGCCGGTGCGCGCGCTATCGAGCAGACCATCCGCCAGAAGCTGCCCGGAGGCTTTCAGCGCTCGGAGCTTCTGCTGGAAAAGGGCTTTCTCGACGCGGTTGTGCATCGCCGCGATCTGAAGGCGCACGTGATCCGCGCGCTCGACTTCCTGAAGACGTAGCCGACCCAACATTCCTCAACAAGATCAAAAGCCCCGGATCTCTCCGGGGCTTTTGATCTTGAGGCCGTGTTTGAGCTGAATCGACCGGGTTAGAACTCCAACCGCAGGGCAAGCTGCAGATCGCGAGCGGTGGTGGAAGTGCTGGAGATGACTCAGAATAACACATAGCTCTCGGTGATGTCGTTGCTCGGAGTATTGAAGCTGGGATGGTTGAGCGCATTGAATGCGTCGCAACGGAACTTCAGATTCATCTTGTCCGTCCAGACCGGGAAGGTCTTGCCCAGTCCAAGATCCAGGTCAAAGTACCCAGGGCCACGGAGATTGTTGCGGCTGCCGATGTTAAAACCGACAGGACCGGTGTAGTCCTGCGTTGCCGGCAAATCCTGATTCTTATAAGCCCATACAGTGCCGTCAGAGGCCTTGTGAATATTCATCTTCAAGTCCGAGATCGGGCCGGTAAGGATGGCAGGCGCATCGTTGGCGTAGCCGGCCACAAACGCGTTCGACGCCGCAAAATAGGCATTGCCGGTATGCCAACTGGGCAGGCCGCTGATCTCCCAGCCGCCGATAACCTCGTTGGCCCATAAGGGCGCCGTTCCCGCGATAGCCTGTCCCCGTCCGAAGGGAAGGTCGTAAATGAAGTTGCCGTTGAGATAGCTGCTCACGTCGAAATCGGACTTTCCACGGCACTCACGAGGCCGCAAGGCGTCACAGATAAATCCATAGCCCCCGATGGCCGGTGCGTTGGCGATTACCGAGACGTTGTCGATGGAAGTTGCCCAGGTGTAGTTGAGGTCAAACTGCAATCCCTGACTCAAGTTCTTGTGCAGCGTCACCAGCAGGCCGTTGTAATTAGAGAATCCTTCGTTCGTGTAGTAGGTGAACTCAGAGAATTGCGAGCCCATGCCCACGTTATCGGGCAGAATTCCCGCACCTGAAAGTGCCTGCATAGTGTCGGCAAAATCGCCGCGATAGGCGAGGGTACCAAGGTAGGTTGAGATGATCGCCGTGTTTGTGGGAACGCCAAATGCCGGACCGGTCCCCGCGCCCAGCATGTTTTCAAACCATGGCTGTGGCGTAACAGCGCCTGGGTTTTGATTCAAGTAATAGTTTGGATTCGACCGCACTTGCTTCGACAGATTCCCAAAGGCGGTTGACATCATCTGCCCCGATTTTCCGATGGCATCCGGAAAATCGATAAGTTGGTCAGAGTCCACCTGCCCCAGCAGGCGGCGGCCCAGGCGGCCTACGTAGGTCATCTTCAACAAGAAGCCCTGCGGAAACTCGTGCTGGAAACCAAAGTCGTACGTGATCGAGTACGGCGTCTTGAGGGTGTTGTCCACGCCCTCGTTGAATGCCCCGCCGTTGGCTAGCCCAAAGGGCGCGCCGCTGCTTGTGACAAACGGTGTGTATGGCGCCGAGATGGCGGCGGGTGCGGTGGGGTTCGGAGGCGGGGTGCTGTAGCCGGCGAAGCGAGGATCGTTCTCCAACGAGCCGATCGGGTTGCTGGCGACGCCAAACGGCAGGTTGGCGCTTGCCTGGAAGAGATAGGAGTACTGCGAGGCCTGGTATTGGATGGCATTGACCACCGTGTGGTCAAAGATGATGCCCGCACCGCCGCTGAAGACAGACTTGCGGTCGTGGCTTGGACTAAAGGCAAAGGCGAAGCGTGGCGCGAAGTTCTTGTATATCGGTTGGAAGTAGCCCGCGGCATTGTTCGCCTTGCCGCCAAGAACGTAATTCACGCAAGGAACACCAGAACCGATCGCCGGGTTGCAGTCTGTGCTCGGCCCATAGGCTCCGGCGGCGCTTTGGGCAATGCGCGCTCCGAATAACTGCTTGAAGTTAAGATTCGGAAGGGACTCGATCCCATGTACCTCGTAGGGGACGGTGTAGTTCTGCCAGCGCAGCCCATAGCTAAGGGTCAGCGAAGGAGACACTTTCCACGTATCGCCGAAGTAGATTTCGGTTTCGTAGAACCGATAGTCGGCCACCGAGCCGGTGCCCGGGAGCACGACATTTCCCTGGGCGTTGTAGTTGAAGGTGCTGCTCACAGAGGCGTATCGGCCAAGTCCGAAGGTGTATTCGCTGTCGTAGAACGCAACCGACGCGGCGTCGGAAGCCAGATCGGGTGGCCGCAAACTGGGCTGCCCCGCGGCGGTCTGGAGGTTCGACAAATGGCCGCCCAGACCCACGGTCGGGCTGTTGTAGTCGAGGATTGTGTTGCCGCCGGGGCTCTCATACTTGAAGGTGCCGCCGAAGGTCAGGATGTGCTTGCCCTTCTGCCATGTGAAGTCGTCCCGGATGACTGGAATCGGGAATGTCCGCGCCTGCGCGTTGATGGCGCTGGCATAAGGAGCGGTCATGAAAGTGCCCCCTGAGGGTATTCCGCCAAAGTTGTACTGCGTGATGCCGGTCGGATTGTAGGTGTTCGGGAATGCGTAGTCTTGAAAGGTCTCGCCATAGGAAGCCTGGTTTGTCTTGTTGCTGCCGATGGTCCAGGTATGCCCCACAACCCAGGCGTAGCTGTTGTTCAGGAATGGGTAGGTTTCCGGATCGCCCGGAAACTGGATGGCGCTCTGTGTCGCGTTCTCTTTCGCAACCGTGCCACGGCCAAACAGTTTCTGGTTCGCCGTCAGGTTGTAGTCCACCCTCGACACATAATCGTTTTCCACGTAGGGAAAGGGCGCGTTGAAGCGGAAGCCCGCGGTGTTGATCAGATCGCCGTGTCCGTTGCCGGAAAAGTCGTTCGGCTCTGGATAGCGGGTGGATAGAACGCTCTGCAATGCAGAATCGAAGCCGATTCCCAGCGGGTCGATGGCCTTTACCTGTGCTGAGGTCAGGGTGGAAACACCACCCCCATTGTTGTTGTATGAAACTTCGCCGTTGCGGAGGGAACCCATGGGAACGGTGCGCTCCACAAGGTTCGACAGCGTATCGCGCCGGCTGTTCCAGTCGAAGAAGAAAAACGCCTTGTCTCTCATGATTGGGCCGCCGATATTGCCGCCAAACTGGTTGCGGATCAATGGAGGCCTGGAAACGCCATTCAGGTTGTTGAACCAGTTGTTGGCTTCCAGATCGGTGTCGCGGTGATACTCCACCAGCGCGCCGTGAAATTTATTGGTTCCGCTGCGGGTCACCAACTCGTACTGTCCGCCGCCGCCCTGGCCCGCGCTGGAAAGCGGGCCTGCCGTGACACCGCGGAATTCCTGTACGGAATCCACGGGCGCATTGCCCACAATCGCGCCGAACGATCCGGTAGCGTTGTCGTTCACTTCGAGACCATCGAGTGTCACGTTGTTCTGGTCCGTGCGCGCGCCGGTGACCGCTCCGTCCAACGTGGTTCCGGGCTGCTGCGTAAACAACGCTGCCGGGCTGTCGCGGTTGGCGATAGGCAAATCATTGAGGAACTGTACCTGGAAGTTGTTCCCAACCGTTGCGTCCGTGGTGTCCAGCGTCACAGTCTCTGCCGTCGCGGACACTTCCACCGTCGCCGTGGCGGCGCCAACTGTCAGGTGCGCGTTCTGGGTGCGCGTGGCATCCACATTCAGATAGATTCCGGAAATCGCCGCGGGCTTGAAGCCCTCGTGTGTGAAAGTGATCTTGTATCCGGGCCCAGGCTTAACCTGGTTGATCGTGTAGGAGCCAGCCGAATTGCTAACCGTCTTGTACGTGGTGCCCGTCTCAGTGTTCTGCAGGACCACAGCCACATCTGGAACTACCGCTCCGGTCTGGTCCGAGACCACTCCCGTGATGGTCGCAACATCCTGGGCCCGCAAATAGACCGAAAACATCAAGATAAACACCAACAAAATAGTCTTACCAGTCAGGTTTCGCACGGATGATGACTCTCCTCAAGTGAGCGTTGGTCTAGTGGCTGCAATTGTATTGCCATTACCATGAATCTTATTTATATCAACAAGTTACATAGGAATGCTAGAGCAGTGCGACGGGGACGCTATCCGTAAATATGGATGTTGATATGAAAAAGTGTATGATTCCATTTCATGCGCGGTTTGTGGCAGGTCTGTTATCGCTAGCCACACCCCTGGGGAGACCCGTCCTGTTGCTCAAGCTGCAAGACGTTCGCTGGCCATACTAGGGCAGTACAATGTTAGCCTTGAGCCGCATTTAAAGGATCATAAAATGCACAACCGGCATACCCGTTTCTGCGTGGCTGTTGCCATGCTTTTTGCAGTTACGTCCGCAATCCACGCACAGGGCTTTGGCTCCATTCCGGATCTCCCGTTCGAGACTGCGGGACCTGTGATCCAGGCGCACGCCGAGGCGCTCAAGCCGTTCACGGTGGCCGGCGAGCGCGGCGTGGTGCTCGGCCAGCAGGACGGCACATTCGAGGCATGGGTGCTGCCGGTGAAGGTGCTCTCGCATCTCTCCATCGAGGCGACGGTCGAGGGCTACTCGGTGCCCATCGACGTGAACCAGCAGGCCGCCGAAGTCGAGGTGAGGCCGGACCGCACCACCATCACCTACTCGCATATTGCCTTCACCGTGCGGCAGATCATGTTCTCGCCGGACGAGGCAGGCGCGGGGACGGGACCGATGGTGCTGTTCGAGTTCGACTGCCTGCACCCGACCGACTTTACGCTGAGCTTTACGCCGGAGCTGCGCTGGATGTGGCCGGAGCGGAACGAGGGCGTCCCCGGCGCCGAATGGGTAAGCAGCCCCGGCGGCGGAGACGGTTTTTATGTGCTGCACGCGGACTATCCGGACCTGGCCGGGGCCGTGACGATGCCGGGAGCGCAGCCGGGGATTCTGGCGCCGTATCAGGAACGGCCGCAGGTTCATCCTGTCGAGCTCAAGCTGCACATTGACCCGGCGCGCGACCATGGACGGCTGTTTCCGCTGCTGATGGCTGTGGGAATGACGCCGGCCGAGGCGAAGGATGCGGCGCTTGGCGCAACGCTTGCCCAACTCAACGCCGGCATTGCTGCAAGCTATCAGGCCCACGCCGAGCGCTACAGGAAACTGCTGGCTTCGGCGACCATGATCGAGACGCCGGACAAGGCGCTGAACGAGGCGTTCCAGTGGGCGACGATTTCCATCGAGCAGTTGCGGGCCAAGGCGCAGGGCACCGGAGAGACCGCTCTGGTTGCGGGCTATTACGCATCCGGCGACTCGGCGCGACCGGGGTTCGGCTGGTTCTTCGGCCGCGACTCGCTTTACACGCTCTACGCGGTCAACGGCTACGGCGACTTCGCGCTCTCGAAGGCCGAATTGGAGTTTTTGATTCATCGCCAGCGCACCGACGGCAAGATCATGCACGAGTACTCGCAGACCGCCGGCGCGGTGGACTGGGAGGCGTTCCCCTACATGTACGCCGCGGCCGACTCGACGCCGCTGTTTCTGCTCGCCGTCAATGACTACGTGAAGGCGAGCGGCGACACCGGCTTCCTCGCCGCCAATCGCGAGGCCATCGAGAAGGCGTGGGCCTTCGAGACCGATCCCGCGCATGACACCGACCACGACGGCATCTACGACAACTCGCAGGGCACCGGCTGGGTGGAGAGCTGGCCCGGCGCCATGCCCCACCAGGAGATTTACCTAGCGCTGCTGGACCAGCAGGCTTCGGCGGCGATGGCTAACCTGGAAAGACTCCTTGGGAGCCCCGATCAATCAACCGCCGCACAGCAGCGCGCCGACAAGATCGCAAAGACCATCGAGGCGGAGTATTACGATCCTGAAAAATCGTGCTACGCCTTCAGCCACAGCGCCGATGGCTCGCAGGACCGCACCAGCACTGTGTATCCGGCGATGGCGTGGTGGGACCCGGCTGGGACGAGCGGGAGGTCGATCCTCGCTCATCCCGAAGGCTGCCTGCAGCAACTGGCCGGGCACACGCTGAACACCGACTGGGGCCTGCGCGACGTTGCCAACGACGAGAAGATCTACGACGGGATGAGCTACCACCAGGGCTCGGTGTGGCCGCTGTTTACGGGCTGGGCGGCGTTGGCCGAATACCGCGGCGGCCAGCCGCTGGCCGGCTACCAGATGCTGATGGAGAACGCCAACCTGACCCGGGCCCAGGACCTGGGCGCCGTGACTGAATTGCTTAGCGGAGATCTCTATGTCCCCATGGGCCGAAGCACCAGCCACCAGCTCTGGTCGAGTGCCATGGTGATTACGCCCACGCTGCGCGGGCTGTTCGGGATTTCGATTGACGCGCAGACGAAGACGATCACGGTGAATCCGCATTTGCCGGCCGGGTGGGAGCATGCAGACCTGCTCGATTTGCCGCTTTCGTCTGGAACTGGCTGGCTTAGATTCGAACGCAAGGGCGGCGTCCTTGAGGTCAGGCTCACCACGAGCGGTGACGAAAGGTGGAAGCTAAGGAGCGATCTGCCGGGCGCTCGCTTTGGCGGTTTGAAGTTGGCTGAATGGGAGAAGAAGGCGAAGATCGCCGCCGATGAGGGGCTGAGCATCCCACTGCCCGCGCTGGAGGTAGATGAATACGCCAACCCTTACGCGAAGATGGCCATTGAAGCGGCGGCATGGCCGATGAAGGAGAAGCTGCCAGGGGCCCGCACCTCAAGAATACGCGTCCTGCATGAGGAGCAGGGAGACAAGGCGCTTACCTTAACGGTCGAAGGCGAGGCGGGAAGTGCTGGACTTCTGACATTGTTCCGCAACGCAAGGATCGAGCCTAAGGTGCAGTTTGTTGACGGCAAAAAGAGAAATACCGAGAAGCTGGAAGCTTCCGTCTCCTACAGAGACTGTGACGCAGATCCCTACGCGTGCAAATCACTCCCGCTCATTCTTGATTTCCCCCCCGGCGAAGGCTGGAAGACCATCACCGTTACGCTGACCTGGTAGCTCGAATCCATAAGAAGCCTTACCCTTGGTGCGCCGTCCCTGGATTCATTCATTGACAGCAAGCCTGCACCTGCCTACGCTTAAATCATGGAAGTGCGCCTCGATCCCGAACTCGCCGCGATGGTGGAGCAGTGGTCGGCCACAACTGGCCAGCCCGTCGGTGAGATTCTTGAAGACGCTGTCAAAAGCTACTTCAGTGAGCTTGAGCAACTCAGAGAGACATTGGACCGGCGCTTCGACGAAATTGCAAGTGGGAAAGTCAAGGGGCTGGACGGCCCTGAGGCTGTTCGGCTGATCAAGGAACGCGCGGCAGCGCGGCGCAAGCAGATTGCCTGATGGGTTACGTTCTTCACGCCGAGGTCTACAGCGACCTGGAAGAAATCCATGGGCAAGTTGAGCGCTTCAGTTCCACTGCCGCAGACCGCATTCTCGACGAGCTTCTGGATGCGTTCGATTTGATCTTGCGATTCCCTGATCTTGGCCACCGCCGTGCCGATCTGACGACCCTGCCTATGCGGTTCATGGTTGTTCGGAACTATCTGGTCGCATACTGGCCAGGGCGGGAACCCCTGTGGATTGTCGCTGTGGTGGACGCGCGCCGCAATCCCCGGATGATTGCCGGAATGCTGCGGGGAAGAGAGTAGCTCTCAGCACTCGCAAACAGAAAGCGGCCCGGCATAGCTGCCGGGCCGCTTTTATATTCCCTGCTCCCTGCCTCTCAGATCCGCATCGGCATCAGCACATACCGGTACTTGTACTCGGCGTCGGGGTCTTCGGGGCGCATCTGGCCGGCGCTCTGCGAATCCTTGAACTCCAGCCGGACCTCGCCCTCGTTGTTCAGCGCCTTGAGGAAGTCGAGGATGTAGATGGAGTTGAAGCCGACCATGATGGGGTCGCTCGAATAGGGCGTATCGATGGTGTCTTCGCTCTCGCCGGACTCGGTGGAACTGGAGCTGATTTTGAGCTCGTTGCCTTCGAGGCGCAGCTTGATGGCTCCGGAGCGCTCGTCCGCGAACTGGGCGACGCGCTGGATGGCCGAGGACAGCTCGCTGGACCTCACCACCGCGAACTTGGTGTTGTCGCGCGGCATGACGGCCTCGAAGTTGGGAAACTGGCCGGAGAGCTTGCGGGTGCTCAGCGTGCGGTGGCCGATGCGGAAGAAGAGCGTGTGCTCGTCGTCGGCAAACTCCACCTTCTCGGCTTCGGTGTTGCTCAGCAACTGCTGCAGCTCCTGCAGGGCCTTGCGGGGAATCAGAACCCGCTTTTCGCCGCTGATGCCTTCAAGAATCTCATTGGGCTTTTCAACGTAGGAGAGGCGGTGGCCGTCGGTTGCCACCATGGCGAGCGACTCGGCCTTGATGACCAGCAGGGCGCCGTTGAGCGTGTAGCGCGACTCCTCGTTGGAGATGGCGAAGATGGTGCGCGCGATCAGCGTCTTCAGCGCCAGCGTCGAGATGCTGGTGGCCGTCACGGAAGGGAAATCGGGAACCTGGGGGTAGTTGGCCCGCGCCATGCCGACCATCTTGGTGTTCGAGCGGCCGCTGCGGATCTGTACCCAGTGGTTGTCGAGCAGTTTGATGGAGACGTCGCCATCCGGCAGCAGTTTGATGTAGTCGTAGAGCTTCCGCGCCGGAATAGTGCATGAACCCGGCTTCTTCACTTTGACTTCGGCGCTGGTGCGGATGGCCTGGTCGAGGTCGGTGGCGGTGATGTTCAACCGGTCGCCCTCGGCCTCGATGAGAAAGTTGGACAGAATCGGGATGGTGGTCTTGCGCTCCACCACACTCTGCGTCGCGGTGAGTTCCTTCACCAATTCCTGGCGGCTTACGGTAATCTCCATCGCTGACCCCTGTACGGCCGGCTGCTCCACTTCCGTTTCCACGATCGGCATAGTCCCACCTTCGCTCGAAGAGCAGATTCCGGCTTGGCCCCACTCTACAACAGATTGCGGTCGCGCGGAAGTGCCTGTCTCTTCTTCAACTTTGATTGTATTCACGTTCCGCTGTTCAAGGGGGGTGGAAAAACAGGACACAATTCTGAATTCTCCGCGCCTATTGCAGCGATGCGAGGTACACGCGCCGCCTGAGCTCAAACTGGGGGCGCGCCCGCCAACTCGTCCACGGTTTGCCTAGCCTCCAGGCGTTGGGGGCGACGGGTGTGAATATAGGTTGTAAGAAGAAAGAAAAAGACAGTAGTCCCCGTAGTTCTGGCAGGAAAAGTGGAAAACCTGCCGATGCTCTTGAGGTACAGGCATTTGACCCATGGACAGATTTTCTAAATCCCGGCTGTGTAATTCTGGAGTTTTGGAAAAGCCGCCACGGACCCCCAGGAACCGCACCCGGTTTCCCACGTCTCCCACAGGGGCGCTGAAAACCCCTGTGAATCTCCTGCTGCTTGTGTGAAAACCTGATCCATCGCCGCGCAGCACAAGGGTTTCAAACGTACGCGTAGCGCACAGCGGACGGCTCTTCCACAGCATCCACACGGGCCGGCGGGAGCGAGGAAAAGTGTGTGGCAAAGCCATTCCCACGGGAAGCATTGGCAGACAGTGCTTCCCAATCCAGTACGGGGCCGGCTCGTTCCTTGCGTCGGTGCATAAGAAAATGCCGGCAACCCTTCTAAGCTTGGACGGGACGGGGAAATACGAGGATGACTATCGACGTAAGCCGGCTGGAGGGCGAACTGTTGCAGATGTCTGCCGAGGGCGCGCCAGGAAAGGAGTTTTGCGAGGCCATCTCCGAACTGGCCCGCACCAGGCGCTTTGGGCAACTGCGCGACGTGTTGCCTGGCATTGTCTACGACGAACTGTGGGCCCGCTACCGGCAGGACCCGGACGCTTTCATTGCCGGCTGGAGGATGCTGGCCCAGGAGATGCGGCAGGGGTTCATCCAGCACGCGCGGCAGCGACTGACCTCGCTCACCCGGCTGCGGCACGCAAGTAACGGAGCTGTCACGCCCGCCTGGCAGGAGATCCAGCGCGCACTGGACGGCCAGCAGAACGACCTGTTGCGCGCCGCCATCGCCATGGAGTTGCTGGAGCTGGTGGAGCCGGCGGTCTTGCGCGCCACGCATCTGCGCGAGTGCGGGGTAGCCGCGCCCAGCTCCGACGAGGCCGACCGCTATCTGGACGAGGCCACGCGCTGCTACTTCTTCGGTCTGTTTACCGCCTGCGCCGTGATGTGCCGGTCAGTGCTGGAGGAGGCCATCAAACAGAAGCTGCCGGAAGCGCTGACCCGCCTGGTGCGCAGCCGTTATCGGAATGCCGCCACGCTGGGCAACCTGCTGCACGAGGTGAACAACAATCTGCAACTGTGCGGCATCGACGGCGATTTTCCGCATGTGGCCAACCAGGTAAACGACGTGGGCCGGAAGGCCGTGCACCAGGGCCTGCTCTCTGAGGACGAAGCGCGCGTTTGCCTGCAGAACGCCCGGCTGGCGCTGCAGTTGCTGCTGCAAGACTGACAGTGTGGCGCATTCCGCACACATTCCTGTGCCGCCCTTCTATACTGAACTGTCCATGTCTTACGCAGCGGCTGTCGATCAACTCAACTCGATGGTTCCGGAGCTCTATGCGAGCACCGGCCATCCGCGCCGCAAATTCTCGCTCGACGAGATTCGCGTGCTGCTGGCCGCGCTGGGCGATCCGCACCGCAGGTTCGCGTCTGTGCTCATTGCCGGAACCAACGGCAAAGGCTCCACGGCCGCGACGCTTGCCTCCATCCTGACCGCCAGCGGCCTGCGCACCGGACTCTACACGTCGCCGCACCTGGCGCGCGTCAACGAGCGCATGCGCATGGATCGCGTGGAGATCGACGACGAGGCTTTCGCGGGCTTTTACTTCCGCGTGCATGACACGGCACAGCTACTGGTGTTCGACGGGCGGCTTCCGCAGTTGCCCAGTTTCTTTGAGATCCTGACCGCGCAGGCGCTTCTCTGCTTTGCTGAAGCGCAGGTCGACATCGCCGTGCTCGAAGTGGGCATGGGCGGGCGGCTGGACGCGACCAACATTGTCGATCCGCTGCTTTCCGTGGTCACCGACATCTCCCTGGATCACACCGAATGGCTTGGCTCGACTATCGGCGCCATCACGCGCGAGAAGGCCGGCATTCTGCGCCGCAACGGAATCCTCGTCACGCTGCCGCAGCACCCGGAGGCCAACCAGGTTCTGGGCGAGGTGGCCATGGAGCTGAATGTCCGCGGCGTCAGCGCAGTGCCCTATATGCCTTCGATTGCCGCCGGGCCGTCCGGGCCGTACGAGGTTGAGGCTCTCGGCGGGGCCGTCCAGGTGGATTCGCCGCTCTCCGGCGCTCACCAGCATCGCAACGTGGCGCTGGCTGTTGCCGCGGCCGTCGAATTGGCGACGCAACACAGAATTCCCGTGACTCCGGCTTCGTTGGCCCAAGGCATTCACGAGACCCGCTGGCCGGGCCGGCTGGAGCGCGTCCGCAGGGCCGGGGCTGAGTGGATTCTCGATGTCGCGCACAATCCTGCAGGCGCCTGGGCACTGCGGGCAGGACTGAATGCGGCCCTAAAGCAGGAAGGCCGGGCCAGCATCCTCATCTTCAGTTGCTTGCGCGACAAGCCCATTGCGGAGATGGCACAGATTCTGTTTCCGCTGTTCGACCTGGTGGTGATTGCACCCATCCATGCGGCACGCGCTGCTTCCATCCAGGACCTGCTGGCCGCAGCCGAGGCAACCGGAACCCCAGCCAAGGTGGCCGACTCCGTGAGCCACGCATTCGAACTCGCAAAGGGGCAACTCCGCGAGCGGAAGGCCAAGGGCGGCCTGATCGTCGTCTCCGGCTCGGTTTATCTGGTGGGCGAGGCGCGGTCCCTGCTGCTTTGTCAATCAGAGCCGGTGGAAGGCGGTGTGCGGCCATGAGCTCCCGCCCTAACCCGCTGCCGCGCCTCCACCGCTGGCGCACCAACGCGGTTCATATTCCGCTGATGGCCATCTCCACCATTGTCTGCGGGTCCGTTTCCCTGCTGGTCTCGCTGGTGGACAAGAAGGGCCGCATGCAGCACCGCATCGCCCGCTTGTGGGCGCGGTCGGTGGTTATCTTCGCCGGATGTTCGCTTAGGGTCCGAGGTGAGGAGAACCTGCGCAACCATCCTGTCGCTGTCTACGCCTCCAACCACACCTCCTACATGGATACGCCGGTAGTCTTTGCCGCGTTGCCCTTCCAGTTCCGCATCCTGGCGAAAAAGGAACTGTGGCCTATCGCATTCATAGGATGGTACTTAGATAGGTCTGGGCAGATTCCGATCGACACTCGCAACCCGCGCGCTACTCTCTCCAGCCTGGGCGTGGCCGTCAAGGCCCTGCGCGCCGGGATGCCTCTTTTTGTGTTTCCCGAGGGCGGCCGTACGCCTGACGGCGAGCTGCAGAACTTCCTATCCGGCGCCGCGTATCTGGCCATCCGCGCCCAGGTCCCGCTGGTGCCCATCGCCCTCTCCGGTGTCTACGATCTGCTTCCCATCCATACCCGCCATCTCTATCCCGGCGAGGTGGCACTCACCGCAGGCGAGCCGATCGACACGACAGGCATGACCGTTCGCCAGACCGACGAGCTGACGGAAAAGCTCCGGGCCGCAATCCAGGAGCTGTCCGGGCAACAGGAACCGGCAGCCGCGGTCAAGGAAGCCTCACTCGCTTGAAGTCAGCGCCCGGCGCAGGGATTGTCTTTGTCTTGCCGCGGAAGTTGCAGCAAGGATCTATCGAATTGCACGCGCCTGGGCATACACTGATTCTTCCATGTCTGTGCATATCGCCATTCCCGAGCCCGCCAGCAGCGATGCTGCCTACAACCAGCGTTCGCTGCCTCCTTATCTCTCCGCACTCCACTCGGCCGGCGTCACTCCGATCTTGGTGCCACTGCACGAACACCCGGATCGCGTGGCGCGGGTGCTCGCGGGGGTGCGGGGAATCCTGCTGCCGGGAAGCCGCTACGACGTTGATCCGCAAAGATATAGCGAAGATAGCATTCCCGAGTGCGGCGAGGCAGACCCCGACCGGACTGCCATGGACGAGATCCTGCTAGAGCACGCACTCCATGTGCGGAAGCCGATCCTCGCCATCTGCCACGGCGCGCAGACCCTGAACGTGTGGCGTAAGGGCAGCCTGGTGCAGCACCTTGAAACGGTTGTGAACCATAGCCCAGGCCGCGACGTTGCCGAGGCGCATCCTGTGCATATTGCGCCGGGATCAAGGCTGGCCGGCCTGCTTCCGGCCGGTGCGCAGCTCGAGGTCGCAGTCAACTCCAGCCATCACCAGGCGGTCAAGACCGTGGGCGACGGCTTGCTTGTGAGTGCCGTCTCGCCGCAGGACGGGGTGATCGAGGCGGTCGAGCTCGACTCACGCTCCCACTTCGTTGTCGCCGTCCAGTGGCATCCCGAGCGGACGTACACCCAGAGCACCTTTTCGCGCGGCATCTTTTCCGCCTTTGTGCAGGCGGCGGCGGGGTGGCAGTCGCAGCCGTCGGAGGCCTCTGAGGGCAAGCTTTGACTGAGTCCTCTGAGACCATCGGCGAGCGCCTCAACGAGAAGCTGGCACAGGCCGGCCTTGCAGCCCTTGATCCGAAACAAGCCGGGCGCTTCGGCGAGTACAGCACCCTGCTTCTGCGCTGGAATGCGCGCACCAACCTGACGGCGATCCGCGACGAAGACGGCGTTCTCTCCCGCCACTTTGTCGAGTCCATTGCTTGTGCGCGGGCGCTGCCGGCGGGAATCGCCACGCTACTCGATTTCGGCTCCGGTGCCGGGTTCCCCGGCATTCCCATCGCTCTTTGTCGGCCGGAGATCGCGGTGTTACTAGCCGAGTCGCAGGGAAAGAAGGCGGCCTTCCTGCGCGAGGCCGTGCGTACTCTCGGAATTGGCGCTGCCGTTCATTCCGGACGCGCCGAGGTGCTGACCAAGCGCTTTGATTGTGTGGCTCTCCGCGCCGTTGATCGCATGCCGGAGGCTGTCCAAGCCGCGGCGGCATTGGTTAATCCGGGCGGCTGGCTGGCTCTCATGACCACGGAAACCGAACTGGATCGGCTGCATGCGGGGGCTGGTGCAGAATTGGAATGGCTGAAGCCGGCGGCGCTGGGTGGGAGCAAGAATGGGTTGCTCGCGCTCGCACACCCGAGGGTCAGTGGGCCAGCCTGACCTTTTCGATGCCACAGGGCTTCTTGCCCTCCTTCCCATGAGCGAGATGAATCAGAACGGCATCCACATTTATGCGCGAATCGGCACAAATACCTTCCAGACAAACATTCCTGATTGGCCGAAGGCTGCCGACGCCCATTTGTTCCACGTGGAACAATTGCGGAGCCAGGCCCAAATTGGCAAATGTTCCACGTGGAACAACCGCTCCTTGTCCCAAATCGGGCACAATCTCAATTCGGGAGAGCCCACGGAAAGAGCCGGAAATGCGGCCCAAATTCCGGAAGTTTTCCACCGACAACACCTTTTCCGCGCACACCGGCCGCCCCTCCGGGCCTCACACCCAAACCGTTCATCCTTAAGCGCTTCCACTCGAACCCGCCTCCAGCTCCCCAGCGGCTTTCCACAGCTTTGTCCTGTTCTCCACAGTCAAGCGCGCTACCCTCAATTCGCGGTTCCCTTTACCCTTGTTTCCCATGGGTAAGATTCTCGGCGTTGTCAACCAAAAGGGCGGAGTTGGCAAAACCACCACTGCGATCAACCTTGCTGCCTGCCTCGCTCTCGAAGGCCTCAAAATCCTCCTGGTCGACTGCGACCCACAGGCCAACTGCTCCTCAGGCCTCGGCCTGCAGCGCGATGACAACCGCCATTCCATCTACGACGTGCTCGTTGGAGACTCCCCTGCCGAGCAGGTCATCCTCCCCACCGAAATTGGGACTCTATGGCTTCTGCCCGGCTCGAAAAACCTTACCGGCGCCAACATCGAGCTGGCCGGCGCCACCGACCGCGCCCTGCGCCTGCGCCACGCACTCACCCCCGTCCAGGCCAGCTTCGACCTGATCATCCTCGATTGCCCGCCGGCACTCGACCTGCTGACCCTCAACGTCCTGGGAGCTGCCGACACCCTTATCGTTCCCATGCAGGCAGAGTACTTCGCCCTTGAAGGGGTTTCCGAGCTCATTTCCACCCTCGAACGCGTTCGCGCCGCCGTCAACCCCGACGTGACCATCGAGGGCGTGCTGCTGACCATGTACGACGACCGTACCAACCTCGCCCAGCAGGTGACCGACACGTTGCGCGAATACTTCCGGGATCGGATGTTCAAGACAGTCATCCCGCGCAATGTGCGCCTAGCCGAGGCGCCCAGCCACGGCAAGCCTGTCGCACTCTACGACCCGCGCTCCCGCGGGACCGAGGCCTATTTCGAGCTGGCGGGCGAGTTTCTGGCCCGCAACCGCATGGAAAGCCCCCGCGGCCTGGAGCGGAAGGCCGCCGCGCTGGCCCAGCCGCCCGCAGTTCCGCACCCGGCAGTGCGGACTAAAGTCCGCTTCTGGCCCTACTCCTGACGGCTTGCCTTGCCGCCCAATCCACCTTTTTGCCGTTTTCCGAGTGCAGGAAGACAGAAAATGAAACAACCGGCCGGCAGAGCCGGGATTTGAGGATTTTGAATCATGACGATCACACCTGTTGAAATGAAGCGCCGCGCCCTAGGCAAAGGCCTGGATTCCCTGCTTCCGCGCGTGCAGGCGCCCGCTGCCGCACCGGCCGAGGCCGAAGGCGGCAAGCCGCGCGAAATTCCGATCGAACAAATCGACCGCAATCCCTTCCAAACCCGCTCGCACGTCAAGGAGGATCAGTTGGCCGAGCTGGCCGCCTCCATCGTCGCCAACGGCGTGGTGCAGCCCATCCTGGTGCGTCCACTGGCGAGCGGCCGCTTCCAGCTCATCGCCGGAGAGCGCCGCTGGCGCGCCTCGCAACTGGCGGGCAAGGAGACCATCCCGGCCATCCTCCGCCAGGTCTCCGACGAGCAGGCGATGGAGATCACCATCGTCGAAAACCTGCAGCGCGCCGACCTGAACCCCATGGAGCAGGCCCGCGCCTTCGAGCGGCTCTCGCGCGAATTCCACATGACCCAGGAGCAGATGGCCACACGTACAGGCAAGGATCGGGCCAGCGTGGCCAACTTCCTGCGCCTGCTGCGTCTTCCGGCCTCCGTGCAGGCCCGCGTCGAGTCAGGCGAGCTCAGCTTCGGCCATGCCCGCACGCTGCTGTCCCTGGAGCACGGAGAGGAGATCGAGAAGGCCGCTCAGCGTATCGCTGACCTTTCGCTTTCTGTTCGCCAAACTGAGACCTATGTCCAGGGCCTGATGAACCCGGAAAAGGCTGCAAAAAAAGAACCTAAGCCCGCGGTGCCCATCGATCCCAACGTGCGCGAGGTGCAGGAGCGGCTGCAGCGCGCCCTCGGCCTGAAGGTACAGATCGAAGACCGCAACGGTCGCGGCCGAGTCATCATCGAATACGCCAAGCTGGAAGACTTCGACACACTGCTGGAGCAGTTGGCGGGGGAGTAAATCAATCTGACCGCAGCGAGGCGCCAGTCTCTGGACTGCAGAGAACAGCCAACTCTCAAGGAATGTGGCGGCTTGACCCCGCCGCAAATAGAAAGTTCCACGAGGAATCCAGGTAGAGCCAGCGCTGGCTGCTGAACCAACTGGTTGGTAGGCTGGGCACATGAAGCAACGTGTGTCCGCCCATGCACAGCATCTCCGTCCCGTTCCAGTCCAGGAAGGTCCAGGACGCCTGCCCCACATGGGCCGGATGCGCTACCCGCCGCACGCAGACCGGGCAGCGCTGGCGCTGATCCTTAAGCACCCATCGCAGGCCAAACAGGCATAGCGCCAAGGTAGAAGCCAGTTGAATATAGGCCGCGTGCTCCCGGTCCAGCGTTGTCCAGCCGTAGGCCATGTCCAGCGAAACAAAGTAGATAATCGGCAGCAGCAGCGCAATCTTGGCGCCGAGGAAACTCCAACGGAGCAGCCGTCTCGACCATGGAGTTTTCTGCGGGTTCAGACTCGACTCGCCCAGCGAAACCGACGTAATGGCCGGCAGCGCCAGCAGGGCCAGGAAGAGCGCGAAGCCATAAAGCGTCCCCGGCATCGGCCTCCACTCCTGCAAAGAAACGCCGAGCAGATCGTCCTCGGCGTCGTCCGGCGCGTTGGCGGTGATGCGCACGCACGGCGCCCACATCTCCGCCTTGCCCGCAGGTGTCAGATGCGCAATCACGTATCCCGGGCCGCCCGCTTCCATGGCGGGATCGGGTTCCAGCAGCCACGCACTCACATTCCCAGGCAGCCCCACCGACCCATCGGGCGCAACCCCGGCAACCCTCACTGTCCGCATCCCCAAACGCACCACGGTTCCGGCAACGTGCGTGTCCGCGCCAAACTCCCTCTTCCAGACCGCCTCGCTCAGGATGGCCGCGGGCAGCCCATCTTCAGCATTCCCCCCGTCCTCCGCAAACCGCACGGGTAGCCCCAGCAGTCTGAACAGGTCCGAACTGGCGCGCGCCACGTTCCACACCCCCCTGTTCTGCGGTCCGCCTCCCGGCAAATCAGTCTCGACGCTTTCCCGTGTCACTCGGTAAAAGGCAAAGCCATCGAAGTACTTCTGCTTCCGCGCCTTCCAGACCCTGAACTGCTCCGGCGCAATTCCTGGCCGGTCGCCATCGCCCACCGCCGCCGACTTGATCAGCACCAGGTTCGGATTTACCTTGCGCGGCCACAGACTCCGCTCTGCCCGCACCCCCGGCAGCAGCAGCGCGATGGCGTAGCCGGCCGCCAGAACCGCAACCAGAATCAGCAAACACTGCCGGGCCGTCCCCTCCATCGCTGAAAACGGCGCCCTCGGACCCCGCGCGGCGCGCAGGAGGCAAAGCGCATCCTGAAAGGCCCCCAGGCAAAATGCGGTAACCTCGCGTTCCCCCCGCCACGTGGCTGCGCCCAAAGGCGCGCACGCTTGCCGCACGTGCCATAACTCTCCACGCCACTCACGCCGCCACTCTTCGCGCTCAGGCGCAGGCACCAGCAGCGACGCGCTACGAACTAGCCCAAAATGCAGAAGCCGGTGCGCCGATTCAAAGGAGTGCCTCATACCGTCTTCGCCTCCTTGCGGGGAATCAGTCTCTCCAGCAGCGGATAGCGCCGCCGCGAAGCCTCCAGCGTCGCATTGCCCAAGGCGGTCAGCTTGTAGTACTTCCGCAACGGCCGCTGCTCGGCGTCGGCAATTGCCTGCCGCTCCCATTGCGACCAGATCAGCGCATCGCGTTCCAGCCGCCGCATCGCCGGGTACACGGTCCCGCTCGGCAGCCCCGTCATCTCCATGACGCTGAAGCCGTAAACGAATCCCGCGTCGAGCGCATGCAGAATCAGCGCCGCGGTATGGGAGAGTTTAGCCGCCGGAAATAGAGCTTCGCGGGCCATGGCGCATTCTACCTATGTAGCAATCTACTTGACAAGCATATATAAAGATTGCTACATAGGGTAAAGGAGGTAGCCCTGTGCTCGAGATCCAGCACCTCTACCGCAGTTACCGCAGCATTCCCGCCATTGAAGACGTCAGCTTCCAGGTTGCGCCTGGCGAGATCGTCGGCTTTCTGGGCCCCAACGGCGCCGGCAAATCCACCACCGTAAAAATCATCTGCGGCATGCTGCGCCCCAACGACGGCCGCGTCCTGTTTGAAGGCCAGGATATTGAAAAGGATATGGTTGCCTTCCGCGCCGCCCTGGGCTACGTTCCCGAGGAAGCCCATCTCTACACTTACCTCTCCGGCCTCGAATATCTGCAACTGGTGGGGCGCCTGCGCGGCCTGGGGGAAGCGCTCATTGAAGCCAAGGCGACCCGCCTGCTCAAACTGCTCAGTCTCGAATCGTGGCAATATTCGCCCATCTCCACCTACTCCAAGGGAATGCGTCAGCGTGTGCTCATTGCCGCGGCGCTGCTGCACGATCCCAAGCTGCTCATCTTCGACGAACCGCTCTCCGGCCTCGATGTGGTCTCCGGCCGCCTCTTCAAAGACCTGCTCGAGTTACTCGCCGCGCAAGGCAAAGCCGTCCTCTACATCAGCCACGTGCTCGAAGTCGTCGAACAGGTTTGCAGCCGCGTCATCGTGATTGCGAAAGGCCGCGTTCTGGCCGATGCGCGCCCCTCGGATCTCACCGAACTGATGAGCCTTCCCAATCTTGAGAGCGTATTTGCGCAACTCGTCCAGCAACAGGACACGCGAACCCTCGCACAGCAGATGCTCGAGGTGATGCAGATTGTCTAAAGCCGATGAATTCCAGCGCCTCTTCATGATGGCGGAGCCGGAGATCCTTTCGCTGAACGCCCAGGCCGCGCTCGGCGCCGTTCACCCACCGCAGCGCAGCCAGTTCTCGCTCCTCGTTCGTCACTTTCTCGAGCGCTTCTTCAACCACGAAACCGCCTCGCCCGATGGCGACGCCAAGGCGCGCCTGATTCTCATCGCTGTGGGCACCGGTGTCCCCGGATTCATGGTCGCGCTGTATCTATGGCCCGTCTACCACCCCTTTATCGGCTGGCCGCCGGGGCGTGCTCTGGATGCAGGCCCGCCCCCCTATTGGCTCCAGGTCAACCACCATTTCTTCTTTGTCCTCTATTCCTTCGTCGCCATGGGCATCGTCACGGTCTTCGAGTGGGACATGTTCTTCCCCGACCTTCTGGACGTGTTTGTTCTCACCACGTTGCCCATAGCCGATCAAAAGCTCTTTCAGGCGCGCGTGGCCGCTATCGCCATCTTCATCGTTGGCTTCCTGCTCGACGCCAACCTGCTCGCGCCGCTTGTTCTCCCCGCATCGTTCGATCCGCCCAACCTGCCGCGCCTGCTTGCGGGCCACATTTGCGCGGTCCTCGCAGCCGGCCTGTTCTCCGCCGTCTTCATCCTGGCTCTGCAGGGCGTGCTTCTAGCTATCCTCGGTGAGCGCCTGTTCCGGCGCCTCTCGCTCATTCTGCAAGGGCTCTCGATCTCCCTTCTGCTGATGCTTCTTCTGCTGTTTCCCGTCCTCTCCGGAGCGGTTCCTGTCTTCCTCCAGTCCCAGAGTCCGTTTGTCCGCTACTGTCCTCCCTTCTGGTTTCTCGGCATCTATCAGCGCCTGCTCGAAGGCCCCTCGGCTCTGCCCATCTACAGCAAACTTGCTCAAACCGGGAGCGCCGTACTCCTCATCACCGTCGCCGTGGCCGCGCTCGCGTATCCCTTCGCTTATCTGCGCCGAGTACACCAACTGGTCGTGGGCCCCGGAACCAACGACACCCGCACCTGGGCTGCGCGCCCCCTGCACGGCCTGCTCGACGTCACGCTGCTTCGCCCGCCCATCCGCCGCGCCGTCTTCCACTTCATCAGCCAGACTCTGCTGCGCGTGCAGCGCTATCGCATCTATCTCGTGCTCTACGGCGGCGTCGGCCTCTCCGTCCTTGTAGCCAGCATCCTCCGCCTGACCGTCGCGCACGGCAAGGTTTCTGTCGAAGTTTCAGCCGACGGAATCCGAGCGGCCATCGCCATCGCCGCCTTCTGGACCATCGCCGGCCTCCGCATGGCCCTCGTCTCACCCGGCAATCGCCAGGGAAGCTGGGTCTTCCGCATCGTCCACGGACGGCCTCCGCTCTCTGACACCGCCATGCACCTGTTGCAGGCCGCCAAGCTTTGGGTGCTCCTCTGGGCCGCCGTCATCACCTTCAGCATTTGCCTCTTCCTCCGCGTCATCGCCCCACCCGAACTGCGCAACTGGCCCGCAACCGCAAGCCTGTTGCTCATCGCGGCCGCCAACTGCCTGCTTCTCACCGACATTCTCTTCCTCAACGTCAACACCGTCGCCTTCACCGGCGAGCCAGCCCGGGAGCAGCCGAATCTGGCTTTGACACTGCTCAAATACTTCACCTTTCTTCCACTCGTCGTCTGGCTGCCGGTTGTCTCGCAGCCCTGGATCGAGGGCAGGCTACTTCACTTCGTCGTGGCCGCCACGGCGCTGGCTGCGGCCCACTTCACTCTCCGGGCCCTCCACCGCCGCATGGTCCGCGAACACTGCAACATGCCCGGCCTTGAAGACGACCAAGACGACTTCCCCATGAAACTCGGTCTGCGTTACTAAAGCGACAAGCCCGGCGCCACTCAATTAGAATCCGTCTGCATGCACGGAGGAATCGGAAGATGAAGTCTGCCTGGAAACGTCTGCGCGCCGCACTCGCCCTGCTCCCGCTCTTCGCCCTCGTTTCCGTGCTTCCGGCCCAGCAGCGGTGGACCGAGGCACAGGCCAATGCCTGGTATGCGCAGCAGCCGTGGCCCGTCGGCGCGGACTTCCTGCCCTCCACCGCCATCAACGAGCTGGAGATGTGGCAGGCCGACACCTGGGACCCCACCACCATCGACCGGGAGCTCGGCTGGGCTGAAGCCATCGGCATGAACACCATGCGTGTCTTCCTGCACAATCTGCTCTGGGACCAGGATCCCAAAGGATTCGAGCGCCGCATCGACGAGTTCCTCGTCATCGCCGCCCGCCATCACATCCGCCCGGTCTTCGTGCTGTTCGACTCCTGCTGGGACCCGCACCCGAAGCTCGGCCCGCAGCATCCGCCCATCCCCGGCGTCCACAATTCCGGCTGGGTGCAGGCGCCGGGGACAGAGGTTCTCTCCGACCCCGCGCAGGTTCCTCGGCTCGAAGGCTATGTCAAGGGCGTGGTCGGCGCCTTCGCCGGCGATCCGCGCATCCTGGCATGGGATTTGTGGAACGAGCCCGACAACGGCAACGACGACTCCTACGCCAAGGGCGACCCGCGCAACAAGAACGAGATCATTCTCGCCCTTTTGCCCCAGGTCTTCGACTGGGCCCGCGCCGCGCACCCCACGCAGCCTCTCACCAGCGGTGTGTGGCACGGCGACTGGTCCTCGGAAGCCACAATGCCGCCTCTGGCGCGCGTCCAGATCGAGCGGTCTGACGTAATCAGCTTCCACGACTACGGCTGGCCCGAGGAGTTTGAGAAGCACGTCAAGGAACTCGAGCAGTTTCACCGCCCGATCATCTGCACCGAGTACATGGCCCGCAACATCGGCAGCACGTTTGACACCATCCTGCCCATCGCCCATGAGCACCACGTCGGCGCCATCAGCTGGGGTCTGGTGGCCGGCAAGAGCAAGACCTGGATTCCCTGGGACTCCTGGCAACGCCCCTACGTCAGCGACCAGCCCGCCGTGTGGCAGCACGACGTCTTCCACGCCGACGGCAAACCGTACCGCCAGCGCGAAGTCGAGATCATCCGCGCCCTGACTAGCAGGAAATAGAGGCCGCCGTGGCCAGGGCAATCGCTTTTGAAACAGATGGCCTGGGGATTTGAAAGAGGGCTGCTTGAAAGGCTTGGAAAAGGGCCGAATGAAGGGCAATGGCGGATTCAAAATGAGGCAGGGGATAAGGCCCAACCCTTTCATCATGGCATTCTTGCGGCACGACTGAAGTCGTGCGCTGATTACAACGCAGCTTTCGATGGAGTTTCCCGGCAGGTCGAGACCTTCGTTCGCCGACAGAGTTCAAAGGCGATTGCCCCGCCGCCATGGCCCGAACCTATTGACCCGGCCAATAGTTTGTGTTGAGGCTTCCCATCCTTGCGCCAGGAAGGCGCAAGGATGGGGCACGGTGCTTCAGTAGTTACGGGCCGGATCAATAGGTGCCCGGCAGTGATTGAAGCACTATGCCTGCGAAAGCGCTTGCCGCTCGCCCGTCCGCCAACTGCGATAGGCCGCATCCAGCACCTGCTGGTTGTGCAAGCCGTCCGCGGCCGGGGCCCGGAACTCGCCGCGTCCTTCAATCCAATCGGAGAAGGCGTCCAGCATGCGCGAGTATCCATCCCCATTGGAGACGGTCTTCCGGTCGGCAACCCTGCCCTCCTGCCAAAGCTCCACATCGACATCGGTCTCGACCGTCATGCCGAACTGGCTCACAATCGCGCCCGTCTCTCCGCTCACCTCAACCAGCGACCGGTAGGCACCACGGGTACTCACCGTCACCGCGCCCATTGCGCCGCAGCTGAAGTCCACGCCGATGGCCGCATATGCCTCCACCGGGGCCGATTCCGCATCCGCGCGCGCCAGCGTATTCACCGCGGCCACGCGGCTCTCCAGCACGAACCGCAGCGCATCGATGCAATGAATCCCGACATCGCCGATCGGTCCTCCGCAGGCCAGCGCCGGGTCGTAGATCCACTGCCGCGGGCTGCCCCCCGCCGCATAGCAGAACTGCGCATGGGCCAGCGCCGGCCGGCCAATCCGGCCCGCCGCAATCCACTCCCGCATCAGCTCCAGACTCCGGTTGTAGCGCATGTTCTGTGCCACGCCCAGCCGCAGCCCGGCCGCCTTTGCCGCGGCCAGCATCTGCTCCACCTCTGGCGCATTCATCCCCAGTGGCTTCTCGCACAGCACCGGCTTGCCGTGCTCGAGCGCCAGCAGCACCAGCGGCAGGTGCAAGGCATCGGGCGCGGTCACGAAGACCGCGTCGATCTCCGCCGAAGCGCACAACGCCTCCGCGGAAGAGAAAGCCTGCACGGAGTATTGGCGGGCGTTGGCGGCCGCTTTCTCCAGGTCCCGCCGCCAAAGCCCCGCCAGAACCGACCTGTGCGCCCCCGGAAACGCCGGGACCAGCCGCTTCACACAATGATGACCAAACCCCAGCAAGCCATACCGAATCATGGTTCCTCCCAAATCCTGATCTGAACGCTCTATTGCAACGACAGCGAGTCCCGCCGTCCTATCTCCCATTGTTCCATCATTCGTTCGCCGACAGCCGCAAACTTGGGATGCTCCCGTCTATACGCCTCAACTTCTTTCGACGTTTCGCTGAGAGCATCGCCGATACGTTCAACGATCTTCAAGAAGGCCGCCCGCGTTCCCAGGGAGCGCCCTTCTCCGAACTGAACCAGATCCCTCGCCGAGGGCCACTGGTTCGAGCGATTCAGCGTCAGCGCCATCCCGACCTGCGCAAGGTAGGCGGTGGTCGTCACCAGGTCGTAGACTGGCGCCAGATGCGCGTCGCCTTCCACTCCATCGTAAAGGATGCCGAAGTCCTTCAAGTGAGCGTCCCCGTTGCGAATTGCCGCATTCAGCGCGATCAGGGCAAACAGATCGAGGGTCTCCGCCAGCAGATTCTCAGAGTGCGCAAACTGCTGGAACCGCTTCATCAATGGGAATCCACAATATGGTGGAACCCTGCTGCCCCGCCGACGACCAGGAGTGATTATGCAGGGACGGCATTCAGAAATGGCGGGGTGGGGCGCCCGGCGGGGGAGTCTGCTCAATTTTGCTCAGCTTTTCAGAAGTATTTCGCGTCTCCTCAGTCACATGAAGCCAATCTCGAATCTGGTGAACCGCGCCGGGAATCCCTCTCCCGGAGCTGCCAGCTTGAGAGTACCATTGCTCTAGAGCTTCATGTTCCATGCGAGGCGTGGCGCAAAAGCAAGGAGCCGAACCGATGTTTCCTGCCAAGAAGACGCGTGATCTGGCCCGCGGCCTCGTTGCTCGCGAGGCCGATGCGCCTGCGACCTCCCTGCAAGCCCAACCTGCCACCGTGCGCGTCTATGAGAGGCTGCGCCGGCAACTCGGTGCGCCCGTGGGAGTCGACGGCTTTCAGGCGCTCGCATCTCGCGCCCTGGCTCTGGCCAGGTCCGAATCTCCCCGGCTCAGTGCCGTGCAGGTAACGGCGAATGGGGCCTTGCGCGGTCTCGGCGAAGTTGAGTCCCAGACCTTCGCGGATGAGGACGGGGAGGCCGGAATTATCCTGATTGCGAAGTTGCTCGGGCTGTTTCTTACCTTCCTAGGAGAGGCAACGACCCTGCGTTTGATTGAGGATTTGCGCCTTCAGGTTGACGAGGGGCAAGCGCCGGCGACGATCACAGCGAAAACGAAAGCCTCGGCGGCCGATGGACCGGCAATGGCCCCGGCCTTCGAGGACCTTCTGCTGGAAGTTGACCGGCTGAGGAGTGTGAGCGATCATATCGAGTCCCTGGCGGACAGACATCCCGGCATGACGGATGGTCTCGTGAGTGTTGCCGGAAACATTCGCAGTATTGCCACGGTCCTGGATGTCTTCACGCTGATTCGAAGCAAGGCTGGCGGCTCGCGGGAAGACCCTCCGAACCTTCCTGCGAATCGCTACATGAATTGACTTCAGCCAGACCTGCATCCAGAGCCCGAGGAATGTATAACGGTAATTGACATCGGCACCCTTGAACAAAGCTGGGTTGAACATGACGGCTGCCCCAGGAATGCGAGATTTAGCCCATCGACTTCTCGTGTATGAAGCCGGTGCGGACAAGGCCTCCGAACCACTGGAGTCCCCGGGCATTCGCGTCTATGAAAAGCTGCGCCAGAATCTTGGTGAATTCGTTGGAGTCGCCGGTTTTCAATCGCTTGCCTCTCGTGCCTTGGCGCTTGCCCGGCCCGACACTCCCAGCCTGAGCGCGGCGCGGGTTGCCGCAGATGGATCTTTACAGGGCCTGGGCGACGGTGAGACTCAATTCGGCATGGGCAATGATTCGCCCAGCGATGGAGAGATCATTCTCATCGCCCGCTTACTCGGACTGCTTCGTCTCTTCCTGGGCGAAGCCCTGACACTGAGCCTGCTGCGCAACGCGTGGCCAGGTGAAGTCTTTGACGATCGCAACTCGGTACACGGGAGAAAAGCGTGAGCACCCAAGACAAAGTGAAGATCAACAAACTACCCACCGGAGTTCCGGGCCTTGACGAAATTGTGGGTGGCGGGCTCCCTGAGTTCTCGTTCAACATCATCGCGGGCGCCCCCGGAAGCGGGAAAACCACGTTGGCGCACCAGTTCGTGTTTGCCAATGCTACCCCGGAGCGTCCTGCTGTCTATTTCACCGTCTTGGGTGAATCTTCCATAAAAATGCTGCGATACCAGCAACAGTTCACATTTTTCGATCCGGCCAAGCTGTCAGGCTCCATCCGCTTTATCAACCTGAGCCAGGTTGTCCTCGAACAGGACCTGGGCGCCGTCTTGGCGGAGATCACCAAGGAAGTTGAAAGGGCCAACCCCGCCGTCGTCGTTGTTGACTCCTTCCGCACCATGGTCCGCAAGCCGGAAAGTCAAATGGACCTGCAATCTTTCATTCAACGCTTGGCCCTGTTTCTGGCCAGTTGGCAGGCTACAACTTTCCTCATCGGCGAATACGCTGAGGAGGAGCTACGGGATAATCCAATATTTACGGTCGCCGATGGCCTGTTTTGGCTGCGCCAAACGACGGAGCGAAATTCCGTCGTGCGGAAGTTGCAGATTATAAAACTGCGCGGTCAGGATTCCGTGCCGGGGTTGCACACATTCCGCATAACCGATGCTGGCCTTCAAGCTTTCTCGCGCACGTTTGGGTTGACCGCTCGAAATAGAAATCCACCCAGCGGCCGGCGCCTTTCTTTCGGCGTTCCAGAGTTGGACAAGATGCTGGATGGTGGTGTGCGCGAGGGCGATAGCGTGCTCATAGCCGGGTCTTCGGGAACCGGTAAATCTGTTCTCGCCACCCAATTCATTGCGGAAGGCATATGCCACGGGGAACCTGGGATTGTGGCTGTATTTGAGGAGCGCCCGGAAGCGTATGCGGAACGGGCCGCCAGCTTAGGTTTGGACCTGGAAACGCCGCAGAAAGACGGGCAACTCACAATCCTCTATCTTCGTCCCCTCGATCTGTCTGTGGATGAAACCATGCAGTCGATTCTCGACGCAGTGCAGAAGATCGGCGCCAAGCGCCTGGTGATCGATTCCCTGGCAGGCTTTGAGATGGCTCTCTCGCCCGGCTTCCGTGCCGACTTTCGCGAATCGCTCTACCGGATGATCTTCGCTCTGACAGGGATCGGAGTAACGATTCTCAGCACGGTTGAGGTGGACGAGTCTTTCACCGAATTTCCGTTCAGCACCTACTCCATTTCTTTCCTTTGCGATGACATCGTCCGGCTTCGGTACGTATCCATCGATGGCCAGCTTCGCAAGATCATGGTGGTGATCAAGATGCGCGGCGGCAATCATGCCAAGGACATTCGTGAGTATGAGATCACGTCCACAGGCGTAGTGATCCTCGGCAAACGCCTCACAAACTATCAGGGTCTTATCAGCGGAATTCCCGTCTATGTGGAGCGATCCGACCCCACGGAAGAGTCCTCGCTGGATACGGGAATCGGGCATAAAACCTAACCGAGCCCATACGAACTCGAAGCCGCGGCCAGGTTCTGGCTCGCAAATGAGTCTTCGACAACGTGGATCTTGGTGCTGAAGCTGCTGAAGGCCAGGTCGTCGCTGGCCGCGCGCAACATTTCCCGCAGCTTAGGAATCATCGTCGCGGGGCTCCGGCCGGTTCGCACAGCGAGATCCGTTTCAGCTCATCCATCCGCGCCTGGTCGAGCTTGGAGTTCTGCATCTTCAACTGGTCCCGCGGCTCCCCGGCCTGGCTGCGGAACTGCTCAGCCTTCCCGCGCGCCGGTCTCGCCCTGGACGATCCCCTGGATGCTGTCGCTCATCGCGCTGGCACCGCGCCGGTGTCCAGATCCGCGGTCAGCCCGCAATCGCCCGCCGGGAACAACTCCTCCATCTCCAGCGTGCCCGTCCTGTGCTTCGAGTCCACCTGCAGCGTGAGCGTCTGCTGCCTCTTGTCGCGAAGGATGGTCACCTGCACCGACTTGCCCTGGTTCGAGCGCAGCGCCCGGTCCCAGTCCGACACGGTGTTCACCGGGTCAGCGCCAACCCTGAGGATCACGTCGTTGGACTTGAACCCCGCCGAGGCCGCCTCGCTCTTGTGCGCCACCTGCTTTACTACCAGCCCGCTGGGCACACCGAGGTACTCGGCCAACTGCCCCGATAGCGGCTCGACAATCGCGCCTACGTTCAGCGTGCTGCCGAAGATGGGCATGTGAAACATGCCCGGCAGCGCGTTGTCGCCGCCGCCCGACAGCACGCCCATGCCCGGCGACTGCGCGAAGACGTCTCCGTTGTTGTCCAGCTTCTTCCAGACGTCGTGCTCCATGGCGCGCCGGTCCACCAGTTCTACCGAGATGGTCTGCAGGTTGCCGTCCCGGCTGAACTCGAGGCTCACCTTCCGGCCGGCGGGAATCTCCCGCAGCATTCGCCGCAACTGTTCGGCGCCCTCCACGTTCTGCCCGTTCAGTTGGATCACTACATCGTTCACCTTCAGGCCAACCTGGCCTGCCGGCGCGTCGTGGTCGATGAGGGTAATGATCGCCCCATGCACATCCTTCAGCTTCAGCGCTTGCACCTTCTCCTGGTCCACGTCGGCCAGGTCCACGCCCAGATAACCCTGCGAGCTGGAGGTATGGAGCAGCAGGCTGGTCCCTTGCAGCAGGTCCACCATCGGCGCCGACTGCGCCGCGGCGCCCCTTGGCGACCCGAGCGCACCCACCAACAGAACGACGACAACCCCGTGATACGGCCTCAAAAAGTGCTTCATCGCTTGTACCCCCGTGTTTCCATGGCCTCGGCCCACATTCTTTCCTGACGATGCAGTCGCCGCGAGCGTGAACAACTCTACTGGATTTCTGGTACGCGGCTCAAGACTTCTCTCGAAACCGTTCGGATATGTGGGTTCTGGTCGGAGTTGGCCACCGTGTGCAGCACCTGCCGCACGCTTGTATCGGCCTCAACCGGCTCCAGGATATTTACCGCCTCGGTGCGAATGCGCGGGTCGGAGTCGTTCAAAAGCGCCTCGAGCATTGCGTCCCGCACCCTTTGATCTTCGGCCACGTACGGCTCCAGGCCCTCCATGGCTTTCAACCGCACGCCTGCGTTCTTGTCGTAGCGCAGCACCACCATCAGGGCGTCGCGAATCCCCGCCGCCTGGCAACCGTGCCCCGCGCGGCACTCGGCCGCCAGCAACCCTACCGAGTCGTCGCGCACCCCAGGCGAAGCCGAGTTCTCCGATGCCAGCATCAGCAGCTCGCGAATCTTCGGGTCGTCCAGAGATCCCTGCATGTGCTGCGGCACAACCTGGTTGTAGCTCACATCGACGATGGAGCTGTTGGGCTGGCGCACGATGCTGGAGATGTTGGCAATCTCCGCCGCGGGCGGCGGGGTAGGCGGCACAGTGACCGCGTTATGGGCCGCCAAATCCCGTTGCAGCGTCCGGCTCTGCGCAAATTCATAGCCGCCCAGAATGCCCCCACCGGCGCCCACCACCAGCAGCAGGCACGCAGCCACCGGCGCGGCCTGGATGCTGGCAAGGTTGTTCACCATCTTCTGGGTCAGCCGCTCGTACCAACGCTTCGGGGGCAGAGCGTCCAGCACTTCCTCAAGCCGCAGCCGCGACCGCGCCACCAGGTTCGCCGGCGGCTCCACCACCGGGTACGCATCGGCAAGGACCTTCAGCGCGCGCAACTGTTCGCGGTCCCGCGCACACTCCGGACAGCCCGTCAGGTGCCGCTCCAGCTCATGGATATGCTCGTCGGGCAACTCTCCGTATGCCGCCGTGACAATTCGTTCATGTGCCAATTCACAATTCATCGCTACGTCCTTCCAGCTCCCCCAAAAGTGCCGCATTCCTCGATCCAAAGCCCGGCGCCCGACGGCTTACCGCAGCCCCGCCAGCTGTGTCCTCAGCTTTTTTGTCGCGCGGAAGAGAGTGTTCTTGGCAGTCTCTTCCGTGGTGTTCAACATCTCCCCAATGGTTCTTAACCGCAATCCCTGGTAGTGCTTCAACTCAAAAACCGTCCGCTCCCGCGGCGTCAGTTTGCTCAGCGCCTCCTGAATCCGCGCGGCCAGAACCTTGCGGTCCAGCTCCTTGGCCGGGTTGGAAAACGACCGGTCGTCGGAGACCGAAGCCAGCAGATCGATCTCTTCTCCAGAGTGGTCCAGCACCACCGCGTGGTCCTCACGCCGGGTCTTTCTGCGCCGCAACTGATCCAGGCACAGGTTGGTCACAATCCGGTAGATCCAGGTGTAAAACGAGCACTCGAAGCGAAAGTTTCCAATATACCGGTAGGCCTTCAGGAAGGCCTCCTGGTAAATGTCTTCGGCGTCGTGCTCGCTGCCGGTCAGGTGCAGCGCCAGGCGCAGAACCTGGTGTTCATACTGGCGGACGAGGGCATCGAAGGCCGCGCGCGAGCCCGCCTGCGCCTCGCGGATCAGCTCCATCTCGGAAGCCCGCGCCTGCAAGCGCTCCTGATCGCTCTTTCCTCCGTCCATTGCGGTGGCTGCAGCCATACCTGCTGAGGATTGTACCCTCCTGGCGGTTGGCCAAGGCAAGTTTGCCGCCGCCGCGGCTGGGGGTAATGGGTAGCTCACTGCATCCGTTGCCATTCCGTCTCTGCTCCGGGAGTCTGAGAGATGACCGCTGTGGAAAAGGACGCGGCAACGCTCGATTCGTGAGCATAATGGCCCTGGAGACGACGGTTCCTGGGAAAAAGTCAGGCCGACGCCCCCACAACCCCGGCCACCCGAACGCCGAACACCAAATGTCCGGCCCGGGGTTGCTGTGCCTTCGGGCCGGCGCGCCCCCGCAATCGCTTTGCAGCCGCGGGGCTCCCACCCCCTCCCAGCGGAGTCAATGCTCTTCCTGGGG
>VFSW01001083.1_pt1 | contig 40749 bp, 41 predicted proteins | sample 5358111 | NCBI WGS metagenome assembly VFSW01 (sample SAMN11554181, study PRJNA540505) | mine drainage metagenome | isolation source: sediment from site ElyBrook_90M | place: USA: Ely Copper Mine, Vershire, VT | collected 2017
CACGGGGGGCGGGGGGGTTCGAGCGCCCGAGCGAGCGCGAAGTACGCGGACGGGGGAAGCTCCTCGGGTCGTCGTCGTCGCCAGTCGGACGGCCAGCCCGCTTCTCGGGCCAGCCGGTCGGCCCCGAGATGGTCCGGCGCGAGGCGGGGGAGGAGGTTCCCGAGCTGTTTCCGTCGCGAGGAGAATAGGGCCCCCACCGCTCGTTCGAGGGCCTCCACGCGCGGAATCGGCAGCGGGCCCTTCCGGGCCACGTGGACCCCGAGCCGGCTTTCGACCTCGGGCCGGGGATAGAACGACTCCGGGCCGACCGTGCGGAACAGCTCGACCGTGCCGTAGAGCTGGGCGAAGATCGAGAGGCGGCCATACCGCTTCGAGCCGGGGCCGGCCGCGAGCCGCTCGGCGACCTCCCGCTGCACGAGGAAGACGACGCGGGGGATTCGCGCGGCGAACAGACGGGCAAGGATGGCCGTGGCGGCCGAGTAGGGAAGATTGCCGATCGCGCACTCCGCGGTGGGGAGCTCGACCTCGAGGGCGTCCCCGAGGACGACCCGGAGGCGCTCGCCGAACGTGGCGCGCAGGAATCCCGCGAGCCGCCGGTCCCGCTCGATGACCGTAACGGGACCGAGGCCACGACGCAGGATCGCGGCGGAGAGGATCCCGAGGCCTCCCCCGATCTCGAGAATCGGACGGCCGGCCGGCAGGTCGAGGAGCGCCGCCTCCGCGTCAGCGACGAACGGGTCGGTGAGGAACGATTGGCCCCAGCCTCTCGAGGGGATCACCCCGAGGCGGGCGAGGGCCTCCCGGACCTCCTCCGGCCGTTCGGGCGCACCGGCGGATCCGCGCGGGGCCGAGGCCTTACGGAGGGACGAAGAGCCGGTATTTGTCCTCGACACCGCTCAGTTCCTGTTCGATCCGGCTGACGATCAGGCGCTCCGGGTTCTTCAGGTGCAGGCGGCTCTCGAACTCGGCAAAGCTCTGGAACGGAGCCCGGCGCCGTTCGTCCACGATCTGCTGCATCGTCTTCTTTCCGATTCCCGGTAGCAGCTCGAGCAGGTGGAAGCGACGGGAGACCGCTGGCGCCTCGTTGAGGAACCGCAGGTAGCGGGCGCTGTTCGCCCTCACGATCGACTCGAGCGCGTTCGATAGCTCGCTCCGGGCCGCGACGGTGAGCTCGTCGAATCCGAGCCGCCGCCGTACGTGGTCGATCGGCGGGGGTAGGCCCTGGAGGGGCACCAGCGGGATGCGAACGCCGGGCGCCAAGGTCGTCCCCGCCCGGGGAACGAGCTCGAAGAGCTTGAGCTCGTCCTCACCGATCGCCAGCGCCAAGGGCTCCCGGTGGAACCCCCGCTCGGTCTGACGGCCGGAGGGCAGATAGTCGAGGATGTACGCGTAGTTCTCCACGGGGCCTCCGCCGGCTCATCGGTGATGCGCCACGATCTCGAGCAGACGGGCGACCTGTTCCTCGTCGAGCGGGACCCGCTCCTTCGAGAACAAGAGGCGGATCTCCTCGGGGTACTGCGGAAGGCTGTCGGCGATCTTCACCGCCACCGTGGCATCCACGAACGGCAGGCCACGCAGCTCCGCGATGAGCTTCTCGGTCGCCTCGCGGGAAAGCTGGGCGAACATCTCGGCGTGCTGGTGCGCGAGCGCCGCTTCGCGCGGGAGGGTCCGGCGGGCGGCCTCCTCGGTCAGGAGGTCCTTCACGCGGGCGAGGGGAACGGGCTCAGGCATGGGCCCCCCGGACCGGGATGAGGTGGATCGGGGTCGCGATCAGCTGCTTACGTTTCCCGCCGTCAAGGAACTCGATCCGATACGCGCGGCCGACCTTCTCGACCACCGTGCAGGTCCGACCCTGGTAGCGGGGATGGGGCTGACCGTGGGGGTCGGACGGCTCGATGCGCACCGCGACCTTTTCGCCCACGGCGAACTCGCGTAGGAATCGGGTCACCGGCGGGAGCCCGCGCTCGCGGACATCCTTCGTGAACGTGCCGCGGGAACGGGAGCGGAATCCCTTCGAGCTCTTGACCATCTAGGCCTCCGTGTCGTGGATCTCCAGTACGTCGAGGAAATCGACCTTCAGCGGGACCCCGACCAGGGCGGACAGGCTCGGTTCCGTGCGTCCTCCATCTCCTTCCACCCACTCCTTGACGTAGGTTCCGGCCTCGGTCCTCAGGTCGAGCGTGATCCGCCCCTCGGTCGCATCCACGACGCGGGCCGCGACGATCCGACGCGTGCGAACGCGGTCGGAGCGGCGGTGGGCGACGCGAGTGGGCGTGCGCTGGGCGATCGCTCGACCGACGGCGAGGGTCAGGGCCTCATTAACCTTTGCCACCGAGGTCTCACCGCGTATCCCTACCCGGTAGGTCTTCTCGGGGGCCGCTTCCTTGACCCGGACGACTTCGGGGGCGTCGGTCGGCTCGAAGCCCTCCACCTCGACCCGATCGACCGCTTCGCGCGCGAGCTCCGCGAGCACCGCGCCGAGCGCTATCGACCGGAGGTGCGGGCGCAGGAGCTCGAGGACGAACGGCCGACCGCGACCGAGCATGCGGGCATCGATGTCCTCCCGACCCATCCCGTGGAACCGGCTCCCCTCGGCGCCCGTCGCGCGCAGCAACGGCCCCGCGACGAGCTCCTCGACGCTCGTCGGGTAGGTCTTGCCGCTCCCGCCGCAGGCGTCACACCCTCGGCCGCGGCACCGACGGCACGGCCAACGGGTCTGCGGCAGGGTCCGGTCGAGTTTGCGGTAGCGCCCGCGGAAGAAGAGGGGCAGCACGGTAATCTCGACCCGACCCACCATCAGGTCCGCGAGGAACACGAGGTCCGGCCGGTCCGGCCCTCCGGAGGCCCCCGTGTGCCGCTCCAGCCGTTTCCCCAGCTCGCGGTTGAACGCGGCGCGGGCGCTCTCTCCCCACTCACTTCCGACCTCGGTCCACAGCGCTTCCTCCCGGGCCAGCCGCTCCGGGTCCCAGCGGGATCCGCAGGTGAACCGGTGCCACTCGAAACCTTCGGCCGCCCGCACCGCCCGTTCCACCCACGTCGGAAGCCGGTCGAACGCGCCTCCGCAGAGCGCGCAGGTTTCGGTCCGGGGCGGGAGCTCGATCGACAGCGCCCGATAGAGTCGCTCGGCCCGTTCGGGGTTGGAGAGTCCGTGGCCGAGCCGACCGAACAGACGGCCGAAGCACTCCGGGCAGAGACCCTTGTCGACCGCCCGTCGTGCGGAGGAGAGGGTCGTGTCCGACGGTTCGAAGGTCGATCGTTCGTCCACGGCGGACGGACGCGGGACCGCACTAAACCGTGTCGGGGCGAGTGTCGGGTCCCCGGCGAACCTTTTACTCGGCTCCTCCCTGGGGCGGGCGGGACCTATGCCATCGATCACGGAAGCCGAGCTCACCCGTGCGATCGAGCGGACGCTCGTCTCGCGGGGTAAGATCCCTGAACCGGAGGCGCGCCCTGTCGCGCGCATGGTCCTCGGGTACTTCGGGGCGGACGACAGCGTGCTCGACAACAAGCTCTCGAGCGAGGACCGGGACCGCTTCTACCAGCTCGAAGAGGAAGGCCTTCTCACGAGCGAGGAGGAGGACGCGACGGTCTCTCGCGGCAAGACCTGGCGGATTCACTATTGGCTCCTCAAGAAGGCGCGCATCCGGGACGTCGGCCAAACGGGAGACGCCCCACCGAAGGACGACGCCGAATCGGTCTACCGATCGATCGGCGAGGCGGCATGGCAACGCCGCGCGGACGCTCCGCCGCCCCCGGGCGCGTAGACGGGGCTTCCCCCGAGCCCGCGTCAGCGGGCGCGCGGCGGCGGCGTGCGGGGGCGGTAGCGCGTCGAGCCCTTGAGGAGCGCGGGATAGTCGGAGGACTGGATCACCGCCCGCACGTGCTCGATCGCGGCGAAGGCGAATCCCATCGCGACGAAGAGCGCAACGATGCTCGCCGCGTCGACGGCGACGCCGGGTAAGCCGACGAAGGCGAGGATCGCCGCCAGCGAGGCGAGCGCGTTGAACGACGCATGCATCCCGACCGCGAGCAGGTAGTAGCTTCCGGTCGCCGGCCCCGGGACCCCGAAACGGCCGCGCGCATAGCCGTAGCCGAACATGCCGGTCGAGCTGCCGTGCAGGACCACGCTCGAAAGGCTACGGACGAGGATGAGGAAGATGCCCGCCGCGAGGCCTCCGGCGAAGTAGGCCCCGACGCCATAGAGGAACGTCTCGAAGAACCCGAAGCCGAGACCGACCGACGCTCCGAAGACCGGACCGTCCGCGAGGATCCGCAGCCGACGGCGGCTCGCCGCCACACCCGAGGCCTTGAGCGCCTCCTCGATGAACGGGGCGATCACGAGGACCAGGAAGAACAGTCCGAGGGGCGAGTTCCCGTTGAGGAAGACGAACTCGGGCCCCGGGTAGTCCTGACTCACCGTCGTCCCGAGCCCGACGATCACCGCCTCGAGGATCCCGGCCGTGAGGGTGGCGAAGAGCGCCCCGTAGGCGAACGCCGCCAACAGCGGACCCCACCCCTGGGCGCGGTACCGCTCGGTGCGGCGGACCCAGACCAGGTAGACGAGCGCCGGAACAAGGGAGGCAAGGACGAGGACGACGAGGTTCGTGGCGTCCGTCAGGTCGCTCATCGCGGAGGAGAGGGGGGCGGATACAGATAGAACCCTTCCCCGGTCTTGCGGCCGAGCCTCTTCGCCGCGACCATGGAGCGGAGCAGCGGGCAGGTGCGATAGCGGGCGTCCCGGAACCCGTCCCAGAGAACGTCCAGGATCGCGACCGCCGTGTCGATCCCCACAAGGTCGGTGAGCTCGAACGGACCCATCGGGTGGTGGAACCCGAGCTTGTAGGCCGTATCGATGTCCTCCTTCGTCGCGACCCCTTCGTACAGCATCCAGGCGGCCTCGTTGACGAGGACCGCGAGCGCCCGGGTCGTGACGAACCCAGGTGTGTCGCGGGAGGTCACGACGGTCTTCCCGAGGCTCACGGCGAACGCGCGTGCGCGCTCGAGGACTTCGGGGCGGGTCGTGAGGCCGGCAATCACCTCCACGAGCGGCATCTGCAGCACCGGGTTGAAGAAGTGGACCCCCACGAGCCGCCCGGGATCTCGGAGCTCCTGGCCGATCGATGTGATGGGCAGCGACGAGGTATTGGACGCGAGCAGCGCGGTCGGCGCCGCCGACTCCTCGAGGTCCCGGAAGATCTTCCGCTTGAGGTCCAGGTTCTCCGGCGCGGCCTCGACGACGATCTGGGCCCCATCGACCCGACGGAGCCCGATCGCCACATCGATGCGGGCGAACGCGGCGTCCCGGTCGCCCGGGCCGATCGCCTTCCGAGTCACCGCCCGGTCGAGCGCGCGCCCGGCGTTGGAGAGGCCGCGTCGGCCGAGCTCCTCCGTGACGTCCTCGAGGGTCACGGGGTACCCGGCGAGCGCCGCCTGGGCCGCGATCCCGCTGCCCATGATCCCGGCGCCCACGACGAATACTCGCGTACGCACCGACGCGCGCGGGTCGCTCCCCACCTCGGGGGCTTCGGGGGACTCGCTCATGACGCCTCGGGGCCGGTCGAGGAGGGCCGAGCGATCCGGAGGTACTCGCAGGCGCGGCAGACCTCGTGCGCGGAGGGGTCCCCGCAGGCCCGGCAGCGCTCGGGAGCCCCGGGCTCCGTGTCCCCGAGCCATCGCTCGACGAGACGCTCGTGCGTGCGGAGCAGCGACTGCCGAGTACCGGGCTGGGCCTCCTCGAGTCGCCAGACGATCTCGCGGAAGAGGTTCCGGGCGGCGCGACCGGCGTGCGGGCATTCTCCGTGGTCGAACGGCAGCCCGTGGATCCGTGCGTAGAGGTAGACCTCGCGTTCGGGCACGAGGGCGAGCGGGGCGACGCGGGGAACGAGTCCGGGCTGTCGGACCCGGTGGGGGGCCATCCGGACGAGCCGGTCGAGGTCCCCTCGCACGAGGTTCATGAGCACGGTCTGCGCGAGGTCGTCGAGGTTGAAACCGAGCACCAGCGCGTCGGCGCCCGCGGCCCGAGCGGCGCGGTTCAAGAGGCGTCGGCGCCAGACCCCACAGAACGAGCACGGGACGGTCCCGGCGAGCTCTACGGCGGTCGCGTCGGTCGTCGTGCCGAGCTCTTCGGCCGCTCGCACGATCCGGTGTTCGACCCCGAGGGAGCGGGTCAGCGCTTCTGCGGCCTTCAGGGTGGGGGGTCGGTAGCCCGCGATCCCCTCGTCGACGCTGATCGCCACCACGCGAACCGTCGGGCGCCGGCGGAAGTACCGTGCGGCCAGTGCGAGGGCGACCGACGAATCCTTCCCGCCGGAGAGGGCCACCGCGACGGTGCCGCGGCCGAAACGAGGGAGTTGGCGGTGGATCTCCTGACGCACCCGCTCTTCGAGGGAGGTCGAGAAGTGGCCGGCACACGCATGCGATCCGCGGTACGGCTGGTCGATGACGGCCGGGGCCTCGCACGAGGAACAGCGCACGGGTACGGGCAACGGCTGCCGGCTATTTGAGGGCGGAGCGCGGCCCATCGTTCCACTGCGCGCATACGATTATTAGGCGAACTTCCGCCAGCCACGTCCGATGGCCTCCTCCTCTCCGATGTCCCGCTCCTCGGCGATCGCACGGCGCGGACGGGCGGCCGGGCCGAGCGGGGATACGACGCCGGCCACGTTCAGCGTCGGCGAGCTCGTCGGGCGGTTCCAGCGGATGCTCCAGGCGCAGGAGCGGAGTCCCTGCACGGTCAAGCAGTACGGCCACATCGCCCGCACGTTCCTCGCGTTTACGCAGAAGCCCCTCGAGGAAGTGACCTTGCGGGACCTCGAGGCGTACCGGGAGTACCTCGTCCTGCAGCGGCACTACTCGAAGAACTCGGTCTACACGACCGTGCGGGGGCTCACGAGCTTGTTCCGCAGCTTCGGCTATTCGGTCGCCGACCAGCTCGAGCCTCCGCGACGGCCCGAGCGCCTTCCCCGCTACCTGAGCGAGGAGGAGATGCGACGCCTGTTCGAGGCCGTGAAATCCTCACCCCGGGACAGCGCGATCGTCCACGTCCTGGGGTTCGTCGGTCTGCGGGTCGGCGAGCTCTGCCACCTTTTGCTCGAGGATATCGAGTTCGAGCGCAACATCCTCCATGTGCGCTCCGGCAAGGGCGACAAGGACCGCGAGGTCATCCTGGAGGACCGAACCCGTGCGGCGATCGACCGGTATCTCACCGATCGCACGCTCTCGGGAGAGGCGAGCTCCCGGCTCTTCCCGATCGGGCCGGTGACGGTGGAGCGGATCGTCCGCCGAGGCGCCCAGGCGGCCGGGATCCCGCGTCGCGTGACCCCGCACATGCTCCGTCACACGCTCGCAACCGCCCTCCTCTCGCGCGGGTGCGACATCCGCTATATCCAGAAGCTGCTCGGCCACGCCTCGGTCGCGACCACCCAGATCTACACGCACGTCGACACGCAGGCGCTCCGGGACGCGTACCAACGGGCGAAGCCCCAGTATTAATCCCGCCCGCCCTCTGCCTCGACCGTGCCTCCCGAACCGGTCGAGGTCGCGATCCTGGGAGCCGGCATTGCCGGTTGCGCGCTCGCCCACCACCTGGTCGGACGAGGAGTCGGGCCGGTGATCGTCTACGACCCCCGGACGCCGTCCGCCGGCGCCACCGGCCGGGCGGCGGGAATCGTCACGGAGCAGCTCTGGAACCGTTGGGACGTGGCGGTCACTCGCGATACCAAGGTCGAGTACGCGGCGCTCGCGCGGCGATGGGACCCGAGCGCGTACGCGACGAACGGCTTCGCGCGGTGGACCCGGGAGCCCGTCGCCGCGCAGGTGCTCGAGGAGGCGGTGGAGCGGCTTCGGCAGTGGAACGTGGATGTCCGATCGCTCGATGCTCCCGAACTGGGCCGTAAACTCCCGTGGGGTCGCTTCGACGACATTCGTAGGGCGATCTGGAGTCCCGGCGATGGGGTCGTGACGCCCAGCACGATGACCGAGATCTACGCGGAGACCGCGCGGCAGGCAGGAGCGGAATTCTGGTTCGGCACCCCGTTCGGTGGACTCGGACGGTCCGACGGGCGCTGGGAGCTCCGGAGCGCGAGCCGCACGGTCCGGGCGAAGCGCGTGGTCGTTGCGGCGGGGGCCTGGTCGAAGCGGATCCTCCGGGAGATCGGGCGCCCGATTCCGCTGGTCCCCTACCGGACGCAGGCGGCCGTGCTGCGACCTCCCTCCCCCGGCGCAGACTTCTTTCCTTCCATTCACGACATCGATACCGACGTCTACGTACGCCCCGAATCGAACGGACGCATCCTGGCCGGCGACGGGACGGAGCTCGTCGAGGTCGACCCCGAGAACTTCCGTACCGGCGGGGACGAAGGGTTCGTCTCCCACCTAGCCGAATGCTTTGCCACGCGGCTGCCGGGCTGGGCCGACGCGGAGCTCCTCCGAGCCTGGGCGGGGGTCTGCAGCTCTACGCCCGACCGCCGGCCGCTCGTGGGGCCGGTCCCCGGCGCGGAGGGACTGCTCGTGATGGCCGGGTTCAACGGTTTCGGCGTCATGCGAGCCGGTGGGGTCGCGCGCCGCCTCGCGGAGGCGCTCAGCGCCGGTGACGGCTCCCGATCGGCCTACGAGCCGCTCGCTCCGGTGCTCCCCGAGCGGTTCGCCTCCGGCTTCCCCCCGTTCGCGCCCCGCCCGGGATTCACGCTCGAAGGAGGCGATGACCCTCGCTTCTGACGCGCGCGGGTTCGCTGGGGCGGGCATTCGCGGGGTCGCCCCGGCCGGGGCGGTCCCCCGGACCCTCCGGCGCGCCTCCGGGGGTTTTGGGGGGGGGGGGCGTCCGCTTCGACCCGGCCCTGGGGGAACGCTCCGTCTGGTCGCTATCGGGAAGGCCGCGGGCGCGATGATCGATGCGGCGAAGGCGAGGGCCGGAGGTCGCGTCCCCGGCATCGCGGTGACCCCCCGGGGGTATCCCGCCCCGCGCTCGTCGGTCGAGGTCGTCTTTGGAGACCATCCGGTTCCCGGCGCGGCGAGCCTCCGCGCCGGTGACTTGCTCCTGGAGTTCCTCTCGAGCGCGAGACCGTGCGACGCGGTCCTCTTCCTCATCTCGGGGGGCGGTTCCGCGGTCGCCGAGGTCCCGGCGGGAACCCTGACCGCCCGCGACCTCGCGGCGACGGTCGAGCGCTTGCTCGCGAGCGGCGCCCCGATCGGCGCCATGAACGTCGTGCGGCGGCACCTCTCCGCGCTCAAGGGCGGCGGGCTCGCCGGCGCTTGCCCGACGTCCGCGTTCGCCACCCTAGCGCTGAGCGACGTGGTCGGCGACCGTCCGGAGGACATCGCCTCGGGACCGACGGTCGGGGATCCCACATCGTTCCAGGATGCGCTCGAGATCGTAACGCGGTATCGCCTCGGCCGGCGACTTCCGCCGCGGGTGCTACGGTACCTCCGGGACGGGGCGCGGGGACGCCGGCCCGAGACCTCGAAGCCGTCCGACCCTCGGCTCCGTCGGGCGCCGTTCGTTCTCGCCGCCACCAACCGGGTCGCCCTCGAGGCCGCGGCCCGGGAGTCCCGGCGGCGGGGGTACTCCCCCTCCATTCTGTCGAGCCGCGTTACCGGGGAGACGCAGCCGGTCGCCCGGAAGTTCGCCCGCCGCCTTCTGGGCACGCCCTCTCCGCTCGGGGGCCGCCCGATCGCTCTCCTCTCGGGTGGGGAGACGACGGTGACCCTCGGACGCCGTGCGGGCCGTGGGGGCCGCAACCAGGAGTTCGCCCTCGCCGCGGCCGGTCCGATGGCCGGCTCGAACGCGCTCGTCCTATCGATCGGGAGCGACGGGGTCGATGGACCGACCGACGCCGCCGGAGGCTGGACCGACGGGGGCTCTTGCGCGCGGGCGCAGCGACGCGGAATCAATCTCGAGCGCGCCCTCGCGTACCACGCCGCCTACGACGCGCTCGCCGCCCTCGGCGGGCTGGTTCGCACGGGTCCGACCGGGACGAACGTGATGGACCTCCACGTGGGGCTCAGGGGTCCCCGCGGTCGGGGTAGGGCAGGAAGTAGTCGGCTCGGTGCGGCTCCTTCCAGTCGACGTAGACGGTCTTGAGCTGGAGATAGTCGCGGACGCCCCAGACGGTCCCCTCTCCACCGAGCCCGCTCTGACGGAATCCCGCATGGTAGCCCTGCGGGGTCTCGGGACCCACGCGATTCACGTACGTTTCCCCGAAGCGCAGCGTGCGAATCGCCTTCTCCGCACGCGCGAGGTCGCGGGTGAAGACGTAGCTCGAGAGGCCGTAGCGGCTCTCGTTCGCGCGGCGGATCGCGTCGTCCCAGTCCGAATAGGTCAGGAGGGGAAGGACCGGACCGAAGATCTCCTCGCGGGCGACCCGGTTCTCTTCCGTGACCCCGTCGAGCACGGTCGGGAGGTAGAACGCGCCGCGGGAGAGCGGTTCCGCCGAGGGAGCGCTCCCGCCCACCGCGATCGTCGCGCCCTCGTCCACGGCGCCCCGTACGTCCTTCGCGATCGACTCCCGCGCCCCGAGAGAGTAGAGCGGCCCGACGTCCACGCCGGCCGCGAGGCCCGGACCGACGCGCAACGCGCCGACGAGCGCGACGACCTTCGCCCGGAAGCGATCGGCCACGCTCGCGTCGACGTAGCAACGCTCGGCTGCGATGCAGGCCTGACCGGCGTTCCAAAAGCGCGCCCAGACGGTCGCGCGGGCGGCCCAGTCGAGGTCGGCGTCCGGAGCGACGAGGACGGGCGCCTTGCCTCCGAGCTCGAGGAGGCACTTCACGACGTTGGGTGCGGCGATCCGGAGGACTTCGATCCCGCTCTTCGTCGAGCCCGTGAGCGTCACCGTGCTGCACTGCGGGTGCCGGATGAGCGCGGGACCGATCGTTCCGCCCGGGCCAGGGACGACGTTGAGCGCGCCGGGCGGTAGCCCGGCATCGCGGAGGACCTCGGCGATCAGCAGAGCGGAGAGCGGCGTGTTGCTGGACGGTTTCAGGACGACCGTGTTCCCTCCGAGCAGCGCCGGGGCGAGCTTGCGCGTGACGGTGGCGGCCGGAAAGTTCCACGGGGTGATCGCGACGACCACGCCGCGCGGCACCCAGAGGAGGCGCATCGTCTCGCCGGCCGGTAGTCCGGCGACCTCCTCGCCCGAGAGGGTTCGGGCGAACGCCGCGTAGTACTCGAGATTGTCGATCGCTCCTTCGACCTCCGCGCGGCTCTCGTAGAGAACCTTGCCCATCTCGCGGGTGATCAGGTGGGCGAGCTCCTCGCCCCGGGCGCGGAGTCGCTCTGCCGCCCGCAGGAGGAGCTTGGCCCGCGCCGCGGCACCGATCGCGTCCCAGCCGGGCTGGGCCCGTGACGCGGAGTCCATCGCCGACCGCGCATCGTCCTCCGTCGCGCGCACGACCGTGCCGACCGACGAGCCGTCCGCCGGGTCGATGACCTCGAAGGTTCCGCGGTCGCCCGAAGGCACGACCGAGTTGTCGAGGAAAAGGCCCCGAGGCGGCGCCGCTGACATATCGGGGGGGAGGCCGGTCCCGCCTATACGGTCAAGGGGGGCCGACCGGCTCACTCGGCGCGGCGAAGTCGGTCCAGCTTCTCGAGGAATTCGACACCCTCGCCGCTGGTCATGGGTCGACCATCGTCCCGGGCGAGCGGGAGTCCCGCGGCCGCGCAGGCTTGGTCGGGGGTTTTCCCTTCGAGCAGCGCCCGGAGCGCCACCTGCTCGCGTCGTCCCAGGTTCAATCCGGCCCGCTGAAACTCCTCGAACGCCTCGAACGCGGTGGGAGCGACCAGTCGAGCGATCCGGGCGATCTCGGCGGCGTAGAGGCGGATCTCCTCCTGGGCGTGGGGGTCGAGCCGAAGCGACAGGAAGTGGAACAGGTTCCACAGGTTCGTCTTCCAGTACCACTGGGTGTAGTACGCCACGGGCAAGAGGAGCCGCGCCGTCTCCCGCGCGACACCCGCTTCGAGGGCGTGCGAGTAGGCGGCGTAGGCCTCCTTCGCGACCCGGTCGAGGTCGGATCGGAACCGTTCCCCGGACTCGGGCGGCAGCGCTTCGGCCCGTCCCTGGCGATTGCGGGTCGACTGGCGCCGTACGTCCTCTGCCGGTGGGAGCTCGTACTCGTCGGTCATGACCGAGTAGCGCGCGGAAAACTCGTTGAACGATCCCGAGCGATGGCGGATGAACTGGCGTGCGACGAAGATGGGCAGGCGGACGAGGAACTTGTACTCCACCATCTCGAACGGAGTGGTGTGCCGGTGGCGCATCAGGTAGCGAATGAGGCCCCGGTCGTCCCGAAAGCTCTTCGTACCGGGGCCGTACGAGACCCGCGCCGCTTGCACGATCGCCGCGTCGTTGCCCATGTAGTCGACCAGCGCGACGAACCCGTGGCTCAGTACCGGGTGGCGTACTCCGATCAGTCGGTCGGCCTCCGGCACGACCGGGCGTACCATCGGGCTCTCGTCTTCGGGCACCGAGTGGCAAGGAGGCCCGGAGGGCGATAAAGGCGACGCGGCGTCCCGTGCGCGCGGCTTCCGGTGGGAGCCTGCGGCGCCGACCGACGGAGACGCCGGGCTCCACGCCGAATCGCTCGCGGTACCCCGCCGCCGCCCCTCGGGGTCCGAGGGCGCTCCCGGTCCTCGAAATCCTTAGGTCGAGCACCGTCTCGGGTAGCCTCAAGAGGGACGGGCGTGGAACGAATCTTCGTCGGCATCGCTTGGCCGTACGCGAACGGTCCGTTCCATATCGGCCACCTCGCCGGAGCGTACCTGCCGGGCGAGACGTTCGCCCGATTCCACCGGCTGCGCGGGAACGAGGTCCTGATGGTATCGGGGTCGGACATGCACGGCACTCCCACCCTCGTGAGAGCCGAGAAAGAGGGGGTCTCCCCCGCCGAGATCGCCGACCGATACCATGCCATGAACAAGGCCGCCTTCGAGCGGCTGGGGTTCTCCTTCGACCTCTTCACGAACACGCACACGGTGGTCCACGAGAAGACGGTGCAGGAAGTCTTCCTCTCCCTCCTCGAGCACGGCTTCGTCCGGCGTCGTACCGCGGACGGGGCATACTGTCCGCAGCACCGCCGCTTTCTCCCGGACCGGTACCTCGAGGGAACCTGCCCGTACTGCGGGTTCGACCGGGCCCGGGGAGATGAGTGCGACCACTGCGGCCGTCCGCTCGAGCCGAAACAGCTCGTTCGGCCTCGGTGCGCCCTGTGCGGCACGCCCGCCGAGTTTCGCGCCTCCGAGCACTTCTATCTCGAGCTCGACCGGCTCCAGCCGAAGCTCGAGGAATGGATCGCCCGCCAGGCGCACTGGCGTCCCGGGACCCTCAAGGTCGCCGAGAACTTCCTCACCGAGGGACTCCATCCCACGCCGATCACTCGGGATCTCGACTGGGGGATCCCGATCCCGCTCGACGGGTACGATTCGAAGCGGTTCTACGTCTGGTTCGACGCCGTGACCGGTTACCTCTCGGCGTCCCGCGAGTGGGCGATCCGTTCCGGGAACCCCGACGCCTGGCGGCGGTTCTGGGACGCTTCGGAGCCGGTGCGTGCCTACTACTTCGTCGGGAAGGACAACAAGTTCCACCACACGATCATCTGGCCCGGGATGCTCCTCGGGGTCGGCGGCCTCCAGCTGCCGTACGATGTTCCCGCGAACGAGTGGCTTCGGGTCGCCGGAGGGAAGATCTCGAAGTCGCGGACGGAGGACGAGACGGCGTTCGTCCCCTCGCTCCTCGATAGGTACCCGCCCGACGTCATCCGATTCTACGCCGCCCTCCTCGCTCCGCAGAACCACGACACCGACCTCGACTGGGAGGAGTTCCACAAGGTCCGGGAGGAAGTCCTGGCGAACCAGTACGGCAATCTCGTCCAGCGGACGCTGGTCCTCGTGCGGGACCGCTACGAGGGACGGACCCCGGCACCGACCGGGGGGTCCGCGCGCCTTGAAGCGATGGCCGCCCGCCTGCGGTCGGCGCACGATCGCATCACCGAGGAGTACGAGCGCGTGCACCTCAAGGAGGCGCTCGACCTTGCGCTCGCCGAGGTCCGGGAAGCGAACCGCCGATTCCACGAGGCGCGGCCGTGGCAGGCGACCGACCCCGGGCGCGCCCTCACGGTCTACGAAGCCCTCTGGTCGCTGAAGGCGATCGCGACCTGGCTCGCCCCGGTCCTACCCGCCTCGAGCGCCGAGGTGTTCCGCATGCTGGGGGCTCCCAAACCGCCTTCCCCGGGAGACTGGGACCGGGTGATCGAACCTCCCGAACCGGGGCAGTTGCTCGGGGAGATACGACCCCTGTTTCCGCGCCCCGCCACCGGGCCCGCCGGCGTCCCGGCGGCTCCGACACCGAGCTCCTCGCCCCCCATGGGCCCCGCGATCCTTTCGGTCCGGGCCGGGGTCGTCCGCAGCGTGGCGAACCATCCGGCCGCCGACAAGCTCTACGTCTTGGAAGTCGATGTGGGGGAGCGCGCCCCTCGCACGGTCGTGGCCGGCCTGCGCTCGTCGTATCTTCCCGAGGCCCTCATCGGACGGTCCGTGGCCCTCCTCGCGAACCTCGCCCCTCGCACGATCCGACGCATGACCTCGCAGGGAATGGTCCTCGCGGCCGACCACGGGGATCGGGCCGTGCTGCTCGAGCCGCCCGCTTCGGTCCGCCCCGGCACCTACCTCGAGGGCGCCGGCTCGAACGACCGAACGATCTCCTATGAGGAGTTCGCCGCGTTTCCGCTCCGGGTCGGGAAGATCGTAGGCCGTTCGACCCCGAGCGGTCAACGGGTCGACCTCGGGGACCGGGAGGTGACGGTCCCGGGTTCCTGGCCCGAAGGGAAGCACGTGGTCGTGCGCCTTCCACACCCGGAGGCGACCGACGGGACACTCCTCGCTTTCGGACCCGACCTGCCGGTGGGGGTCCCCGAGGAGACACCGCTCGGGTCGAAGGTGCGATGACCGGCACAGTGCGGGTCGACCTTCACGTGCACTCTGCGCACTCCCCCGATTCGCGCCTTCGCCTCGAGGAGATCGCGAACCACCTCCCCTTTGTCGGGCTCAAGGGATTCGCCGTCACCGACCACAACACGGTCGCCGGAATCCCCGAGCTCTCGGCTCTTCGGTCGACGTTTCCGGGACTGCTGGTCCTTCCCGGCGTGGAGGTCTCGACAGCCGAAGGGCACCTCCTGGTCTACGGCGTCACGGAGGCGCCGATCCCTCACCGCCCCCTCGCCGAGACGCTCGACTGGGCGAACGCGCGCGGAGCGCTCGCCGTCCTCGCGCATCCGTTTCGGTTCACGCACGGGGTCGGCCGCCAGCTCGCCGGGACCGCAGCGGTGCATGCCCTAGAGGTCCGCAATGGCCACAGCTCGACCGTTCAGAACGGCCGGGCCGAGGTCGTCGCGGCCCGACGGAACCTTCCCGGGATAGGGGGGAGTGACGTCCACGAGCTCTCGGACCTCGGTCGCGCGTACACCGAGTTCCCCGCGGAGGTCGGGAGCGCTGATGATCTGCTCGACGCGATCCGCCACCGACGCGTGGAACCCGGGGGTCACGGGCTCTTCTGGCCCGGACGCTTTCGATGGGGCCTGCGGACGGGCGCCCGGCTCGTGGCGAGGGGTTTCCGACCCATCTGACCGCGGTTCTCCGCCCCGAGGGCTTTAAACCGTGCTCCCCTGACGTCGGCCGCGCCGAGGTGGCAGAATGGTTAATGCGACGGACTGCAGATCCGTTTCCTGGGGGTTCGATTCCCTCCCTCGGCTTGAGCGTCGAAGCCCCTGAACCTTCGATGCGAGACTCGCCACCGTTCGGAACGCGGACGGATCCTCGCCGACCTCCTCCCCCTTTCCCCCCGCGCGGATCGGGCGGACGGTAGCCCCGAGGCGTCGGGGGTCGCCCGCACCGAGCTCGGGGAGCGGCCGGCAGCGGCCCTGGTCCTCCCGCCCGGACGGAAGGGCGGTCCAGACGATCGACTCCTGGACGAACCGAAGGTACGAGGGCCGGCCCTGTGACCTCCGGACGGGCGGCGTGCTCGCCGGTCGAGGGCAGGAGCGGGCAGCCGCCCCCCGATCCCCCCGGGGTACCCGAAGCGGGTTGCCCAAAGCTCTTTGCCGCCGACCTACCGCTCCGATATCGCCGCGCGGCCGGCTCTGCCCGGTGAGCGGCTCCGCCCGGCGGCGGTGTACGATAGAAAGTTCGATATCACCTAATAATTAGGACCATGCTCAAATACTCGACCGCCTCCTCGACCGGCCATGGAGATGCTCCATCGCCTGAGCCGACGTCAGGTCGATGCGCTCCGGACGGTCGGCCGGCTCGAGACCCCGGCTCACGGCGCGGCGCTCGGGGCCGTCGCCGGCGCGATGCAGTTGCGGTCCCCGTCCGCGCTCGACCACCTATCCGCGCTCGAGGATCTCGGCCTCGTGGAGCGGCATCGGGGGAAGACGCGGCTCACGGCCCGGGGCGCGGCCACCTTGACGGAGTACCTCCGCCATCACCGGGTGGCCGAACAGCTGTTCGCGCAGCTCGGGTTCCCGGCCCGGGCGACGTGCCGGGCGGCCCGTGAGATCGACCTCGCGCTCGACCACTCGACGGTCGAGCGGCTGTGCCGGGGGGAGGGTCACCCCCCCACCTGTCCCCACGGGGACCCGATACCTCCGTGCCGAAACGATCGCGGAGTTCGGTAGTCCTCCATGTCCGCCCTCGACTTTGTGCTCAGCCCTCCGAACGGCCTCACGATCCCTTTCATCCTGGGGATCTCCTTCGTCCTCGGCCTCCTGCACGGCGGCACCCCCGACGAGCACACCTGGCCCATTACCTTCAGCTACTCGATCGGGAGTTACACGAGCCGCGCCGGAATGAAGGCGGGCCTCGTCTTCTCGACGGGGTTCGCGGTGCAGCGTGCGATCTTGACCGCGCTCGGGTTCCTCGGCCTCGCGACGATCTACATCGTCTACAACCTCGACGGCCCGGTCTACGCCGCGGTCGGCGTCGCGATGTTCGTGGCCGGTTGGTATCTCCTGCGCGGCTCCGACATCCACCTGCCTCTCGACCACCTTATGGAGCGGCTCCTCGGACGGTTCTTCCGGGAACACACCCACCACCGGTACACGGCCGAGCGGACGCCCGTCCCCGAGACAGAGGTCCGCCCCGTCTCGCTGCGCATGGCGGCGGTCCATGGGTTCGTGGCCGGCTGGGGATTCGGAGGATTCGCCGTGATCATCGTCTTTGTCCTCGCCCCCCAGATGCCGAACGTCGCCTGGGCCGCGGCGGTCGGCGGGGTCTTCGGACTGGGCACGATGGTAATGCAGATGATCACCGGTGCGATCTTCGCACGTCTGGCCCGTCTGAAAAGACTGACGGTCGTCCAGATGCAGCGCGTCGGACGGCGAACCGCCGCCCGGACCTTGTACGTGGGCGGGATCGCGTTCATCGCGATCGGACTGGTCGTGGCGCTGGCGCCGTCGCTCGAGAGCTACGCCCTCGCGACGGGGAACCCGATCCCGAACCTTGCCTCGATCGGGATCGCGTTCGTCCTGACCGTTACCGTGGTCGGGGTGATCGGGGGCTACAGCCTCTGGAAGGGGTATCGAGAGATGCGGGTGCCGGTGTCGCCGGCCGACCGATCCTCCACGCCCCGCGAGCCGTCTCCCTAGTGGGCCCCGCCTTCGAGCGGAGCGCTCGGGGAGGCCGCTCCGCGGCCTCGGCCGTGGCGTGCGTCCGGACCGAACCTAGATCGCCTTGGAGGCGCGGCGGGGGGACCCCGGCGCGGAGGACTTGACGACCAAGACCGAGCAGCGAGCGTGGTGGAGGATGCCGTCCGAGACGCTGCCGAGGAAGAAGCGCCCCGCCTCGGACAGGCGACGCGAGCCGACGACTAAAAGGTCGGCCGGGTGTTTCTCTGCGTACTCGACGATCCGGTCGACAGGGTTCCCTTCGAGGAGCGCCGTTTCAACATGAACGACGCCGCGCTTCGCGAGCGCGAGCTTCTCGTTGGCGAGCATCGTACGGGCCGCCTCGATCGTTTCCGCGACGGAAGTGCCGGGCGGCATCTCGATCCCGTAGGCCGCCGCGATCACGGGGATGACGCAGACGAGGGTCAGTGTACCGCCCGAGCTCGCCGCGATCTCGACGGCGGTGTCGAGCGCGGCCCGGGACGGTTGCGTCCCGTCGTACGCGACCAGCACCGACTTCAGGGTCATCGACCCCGCGCACGCCCGACCCGGTTGATAGCCGTTGGGGGCGGGGGCCGCGTTTCCGACCTCGGACCGACCGTGAGCGATTCGCCAACTCTATGGCGGCGCGCAGGGTGGGTTCGCCCGTGGCGGGCGTCGCGGAAGCGAGCGGTGCACCCCTGGTCGTGCTCGGCGCGGGCTATGCCGGGCTCACGGTTGCGCACGGTGTCTGGCGGGCCTCCCGAGGCGCGATCCCGACGGTCCTGGTCGACCGCAACCCGGTCCATGTCCTGCGCACAGAGCTCTACGAGGTCGGCCGGCTCGCGGCCGAGGAGGACAGCGCCCGCTGGACCGTCCCGCTCGCGAAGGTCTTCGACCGGACGTCGGTCACCTGCCGGACCGGCCTCGTGGAGCGGATCGACCTTGGGGGCCGGGTCGTGGGGGTCGGCGGGGCGGAGCTGCCGTTCCGCGCGCTCGCGATCTGCCTGGGAAGCGTGCCGGCGTACTACGGCGTGCCGGGTGCGGCCGAGCACACCCACCAAGTCTACGGGCTCTCCGGGGCGAAGCGGCTCGCGAAGGCCCTCCGGGAGGTCGAGCGTCGCTCGCCCGGTCTACCGGGGGAGCGGCGTCCTCGCATCGTGGTCATCGGAGGCGGGTCCACCGGTACGGAGCTCGCCGCCGAGATTGCCACGACCGATTGGCGCGTGATCGCGGACCCGAAAGCGCGCGAACCCGACGTCGTCCTCGTGACGGGCGCTCTGCCCTTGCTGGACGGACTGCCCGCGGGGCTCGTCGGTCATGCACGTCGCCTCCTGCGCGCGGCGGGGGTCAGCATCGTCCACGGTCTCAATACGGTCCGGGTCGAGGACGGTCGGGTCTACCTCGAGGATGGGACGGTCCTTGTCTGCGACCTCTCGGTCTGGTGTGCCGGTGTGGAGGCCCCGACCCTCGTCCGGGAACTTCCCGGGCCCCACGGGAGGAGCGGACGACTTCGGGTCGCCCCGACGCTCGAACTCCCTGGCACTCCGAACGTCTACGCGGTCGGCGATGTCGCGGAGTGGACCGACCCGGCGACGGGGATGGTCGTGCCGGCCACGGCACAGGCCGCGATCGCCGAGGCCCGCACGGTCGCCGGGAACGTGGTGGCCACTTGGCGGGGCGGCACGCCGCGACCTTTCCTCTATCGCGAGCGGGGGGCGGTCGTGGCACTCGGACTCGGCCGCGCGGCCGCCTCCGTGCGCCGAGTGACGCTTTGGGGACGGCCGGCGTCGCTCTTGAAACGGGCGGTACAGCGGGAGTACGCGCGGACGGTCGAACGCGGCGAACCCTCCGGGGTCCTCTAGCGCCTCGCCACGGGGTCGAAGGGCCCCAAGGCAACATATGGGGGGGCCGGTTCCCCCGAGGCGCATGAAGGCCCTTGTCCTCATCGGTGGGTTCGGCACCCGCTTGCGCCCGGTCACGTACAGCGTTCCGAAGCAGCTGATCCCTCTTGCCGGTAAGCCGATGCTCTACCACGTCCTCGACCTGTTGCCGCCGGACGTCGAGGAGGTCGCCCTCGCGACCGGGTACAAGTCCGACCTTATCGAGGCCTACGTGCGCGCCCATCCCCCCCGCTGGCCGGTCACGACCGTGCCCGAAGCGGAGCCGCTCGGGACCGGTGGGGGGATGAAGAACGCTGGCGGTGGGATGTCCGACCCGTTCTACCTCCTCAACTCGGACGTGATCGCGAGCGTCGACCTCGGCGCGCTCGCGGCGCGGCAGGCCGGTCACGGCGGCCTCGGGACCATGACGCTCACCGAGGTCGAAGACCCCCGGCCCTACGGCGTCGCCGCGCTGGACGAACACGACCGCATCACCGCCTTCGTCGAGAAGCCCGAGCCCGCCCGCGCTCCGTCCCGGTGGATCAATGCCGGCATCTCGGTGTGGCACCGGGAGGTCCTGGACGCGATTCCCGGGGGACGGCCGGCGAGCTTCGAACAGGAGGTCCTCCCCCAGCTCCTCGAACGGGGGGTGTATGGGTTCCGGTACACCGGTTTCTGGGACGATGCGGGGACCCCCGCGCGGCTCCTCCGCTCCCAGCAACTCCTTTTCGACGCGGGCCGGGGGGGAAAGGGCACGGTCCCGTCCGGCACCTTCGGCACGGGGCCGGTCGCGCTGATGCCGGGCGCGACGGTTCGGGGGGCTTCCTTCGGGAAGTACGTCACGGTCGGGGCCAACGCGGTGGTCGAGGCGGGCGCCTACGTCGAGAACTCGGTCCTCATGGAGGGAGTACAGGTCGACCGGGACGCGACCGTGGTCGGGAGCATCCTCGGTCCCAAAGCGCGGGTACACCCGGGCCATCGGGTGACGGGCCAGGTGCTCGCCGAGCACGGAGAGGCCTGAATCGGCCGGTCGGTCTCGCGCGCCGCGGAAGCGGTCTCGCCGGGGCTCAGCCCGGGGGCGCTACGGCGGGTCCCGTGACCACGACCTTCAGGGCGTCATCGGGTCGTGCGGCCGTGCCGAACGCCTCCCGGATCTCCGGAAGCGGGAACCGATGGGAGACAAGGTCCGTGACCGAGAATCGACCGGCCGTGAGGAGCCGATGGACCTCCGCAATATCGGTCTCGGTGGTGGCGTAGGACGGGATGAGGCGCACTCCTCTCAGGTAGAGTTGTTGAAGGTCGGCGTCGAGCCGGCTCCCGGCTTCCGGCAATCCGAAGAGGTTCACCGTCCCGCCGCGTCGCACGAGTTCGGTCGCCGTCCGGACGACGCTCGGGTGCCCGGTAGCGACCACGACGAGGTCCGCGCCCTGCCCCCTGCTCGCCCCCTCGACCGCCGCCCGGACCGCGCCGTCGACCCGGGGGTCGAGCGCGATCGAGATGCCGCCGCGCTCGGCGGCCGCACGACGCAGCGGCGAGAGGTCGGTCCCGCCCACCCAAGTGGCCCCCAGCGCCCGGAGGAGCCGCGCATAAAGAAGCCCCACCGGCCCGAGGCCCAGGACGACCGCACGAGCGTGCGGGGGAAGGCCGACCTTTCGGATCGCAGTGAGCGCACACCCGGCCGGCTCGAGGAGCGTCGCGGTCTCCCAGTCCACGCTTTCGCCGAGCCGCAGAACGGCGCCGCGCTCCACGTTCTCCTTCGGGACCCGGAACACTTCGGCGAACCCGCCGGGATCGAGGTTGGTGCGGGAGTAGCTCGGGCAGAAGGTGTAGTCGCCCCGGGCGCAGACCTCGCAGCGGTAGCAGGGCACATGATGGTGGACGAAGACCCGATCGCCGACCGCGAGGCCCTCGACGCCGGCCCCGACCTCCGCGATCCGACCGGCCGGTTCGTGGCCCAGGATCCCCGCGGAGCGGTAGTTCCCCCGCACCTTCTCGAGGTCCGTGCCGCAGATGCCGCATGCCGCGAGCGAGACCGTCACCTCGCCCGGGCCGGGCGAGGGCGTGGGAACCTCGGCGAGCCCGACCCCCCCGGGTCCTTCGAGATGGCCGAACTTCATGCGCGGGCGCGGGCCGCCCGGATCGACGCGTCGAGCACTTCGAGCGCCTCGTCGATCTCCTCGCGACGCACGATGAGCGGGGGAATGTAGCGGATCGAGGACCGGCCGCACGGGAGGAGGATGAGGCCGCGGTGGTACGCCTCCTCGAGCACCCGGTCGCGGAACTGGATCGCCGGTTCCTTCGTGCGACGGTCGGCCACGAACTCGGTCGCCACCATCAGTCCGAGACCGCGGACGTCCCCGATCTCGGAATGCCGACTCGCCAGCTCGCGCAGGCGCTCCATGAGGTACGTGCCCTGGACCCGGGCGTTGTCGAGGAGCTTTTCCTTTTCGATCACATCGAGGGTCGCCTCGGACGCCGCCACGGCTACCAGGTTCCCTCCGAACGTGTTCGAGTGCGAGCCCTGCGTCGTGTAGTCGAGGTCGGAGCGGAAGATCATCGCTCCCATCGGGATTCCCCCGCCGAGCGCCTTGGCCATCGTCACGATGTCCGGCACGACCCCGTGGTGCTCGATCGCGAACCAGCGGCCCGTGCGGCCCATGCCCGCCTGGACCTCATCATCGATCAGTAGGATCCCATGCTCGTCCAAGATCGATTTCAGGGCGCGGTGCCAGCCGGGCGGCGGAACGACGTACCCCCCTTCGCCCATCACCGGCTCAGCGATGAACGCAGCGACGTCGTCCGGCGGGATCGCGGTCTGGAAGTAGAGCTCCTTCAGGATCTTCGCGCAGTAGAGGTCGCAGCTCGGGAACTCGAGCTTGTAAGGGCAGCGGTAGCAGTACGGCGCGGGAATGTGGGTGCCGCCTCCGACGAACGGCGCGTAGCGCGCGCGCTGCACCGGCTTCGACGCCGTGAGCGAGAGGGAGCCCATCGTGCGGCCATGGAAGGCGCCCAAGAGGCCAAGGACGATCGGGCGCTGGCGGTTCCACCGGGCCAGCTTGAGCGCGGCCTCCGCGCTCTCCGTTCCGCTGTTCGTGAAGAAGACCTTCTTCGCGGCTTCGCCGGGCGCCAGGTGCCCGAGTCGATCGGCGAGCCGGACCTGGCTCTCGTAGTAGAAGTCCGTCCCCGCGAAGTGACTGAGGCGCCCGACCTGCTCGCGGACCGCGCGCACGACCTCCGGGTGGGAGTATCCCACCGCCGTCACGGCGACCCCGGAGGCGAAGTCGAGCAGACGGTTGCCGTCCACATCGGTGACCCACATCCCGACCCCCGACTCGGCGACGATCGGGGAGGTCTTCGTCGTCGTCATGAGGTGGCGTCGGTCGTTCGCCACGACCTCCTGCGCCTTCGGTCCGGGGATCGGGGTCTTGAGCAAGATCCCCCGCTTCGGTGGGCTCTTCGGGAGTTCGGAGGACGCCGGAACCCGGGACGGGGCCGTCTCGCTCATGGTACCACGAACCCGGGAGGCCTTCGGGGAGGTAAAATCTTCTTGGTGGGCGGGACCCAACGTCCCGCGTCCTGTGCAACGACTGCTTTTATGCCTCGTTTCGGGGTCGTCCGCCGTTCATGTCGCCGAGCGACGAACGGGCGGAGTCGACCGGCGACGGGGAGGACGAGCTTCGGGAGGTGGTGCCCGCCCGAGCGGTCCTGACCGAGCTCGCCCGCGGATTCCTGCTTGTGCACGAGTCGAACCCCGCCCGAGCCGTTCGCTTCGCCGAGACGTTCCTGAAGGAGCGGGCCGGCCGACCGGTCGAGCCCCGGGTCGAGCCGGTGCAAAAGGTCACGCTGGCCCGCCTCTCCCTCGGTCGGTTCCCGCGCGGAGCCGTCGAGCCGATGGGGATGGCGACCGCCGGCTGGTCCGACCCGTAGCCCGACGGGCCCGGTCGTCCCGGACCGTGAGATACGCCCCGAGGTCGCGGGGGAACGTCCGTCGGGTCAGACCGAGTCGTACTCCGCGCGGAGCTCCAAAGAGCCGGCCGGGACAGACGAGGACCGACGCCGCGAGGCATGCCCGCGCGAGCGCGTCGCCGTCGAGGCCGGTCCGACGGTCGAACGCCACCGGGCCCACGGGTACCGGCTCCCCCGGAAACGCCGCGGTCCACGCCGCACGGTTGGGTGCGAGCACGCGTTCGACCTCCCGTCGAATGCGCGGCCGAGCCCGGAGCGCGGCGAGCGCGCTCGCGACGGAGTAGTTCGCGAGCCGGTCGAGGACCAGGGCGTGGTACTGGGCGAACTCCACCACGGCGTTCTCCGGCGCGACGAGAAACCCGACCCGAATGTCGTCCCCCGCGTAGAACTTCGTGAACGTCCCCGTGAGCCACAGCCGGGTGGGGAGGAGGCCGGCGAGGGAAGGGGCGCCGGCGAACTCGCGAAACGTTTCGTCGACGAGCAGCTGGTCCGCCGCTTCTGCCCATCGAAGCAAGCGCTCGGGGGCCCAGAGGTCGCCTTCCGGGTTGCGGGGCTGGCTTAGCACGGCCACCGCTGCGGGTCCGGGTGCGTCGGTAGGGCGAAAGCCGGCCCAGCGGGCGGTGTCGGCGAGGTCGGGGTACTCGGGCCAGGCGACGCGGCAAGTCCGGCGGCCGGAGCGAGGCCGTCGAGCGAGGAACTGGAGCACCGCGGCGTTGGCCTCGGTCGCGCCGTGGGTCAGGAACAGCCGACGGCGGTCGACCCGGAGATCGTCGGCGAGGACACGGCGCAGCTCTTCGGGGTCCGCGGTTCGGACCGCGCGCGGGGTCGGGGCGGGGTGTTCGATCGAACCCACCATCCCGCTCCCTCCGAGATTGTGGCGGCATCGCGAGTGGGAATCGATCCAATGGGCGAGCTCGGACGGCACGCTCGGGCCAGCACCGGAAGACTAAGGAGACTGCGCCTGACGGTGACGGACCCGGTCAAAGCCCGACGAGGAGGCTCGCGGTCACCACCGCGAGCGTGATCGCGGCGAGGGGCAACCCGTACCGCACGAAGGCGCTTAGCCGGAACGGGATGCCCTCTTTTTCCGCGAGCTCAGCGACGATGAGGTTGCTCGCAGCGCCGAGCAAGCTCACATTCCCTGCGAGCGTGCTCGCCGCCGCGAGCGCGACCCAAGCCACCGGCGTTCCTCCTCCATACCCGAGGCCGGTCAGTAGCGGAATCTGGAGGGCGACCCACGGCACGTTGCTCACGACCTGCGGGCCGAGGACCGAGCTGCCCGTGATGACCAATAGACCCGTGATCGGCTGGGACGGAGCCGGCACGGGGAGCAGCCCCTCGGCCGCGGGGACGATCCCGCCCGCCACCGCCCCGGCGACGACCACGAAGAGCCCGGCGAACAAGAGGAGGATCGTCCAGTTGACCCCCTCGACGATCCGCGTTCGCCCGGAGGAGGCGAGCAGGAGGACGATCGCCCCGGCGCCGGCCATCTCCCAGATCGGGACGATCGGCCCCCCCGTGAGCGCCGCCGAGAGGTCCAGGGTGAGGATGAGGAGCATCGTGCCGGGGAAGACCCAGAGCACCGGGGACCGGGCAAGTCGTTCCCGCCAGCCGGAGGACGGGAGCAGTGGCGGGGCGTCGGCCCGTACGCGGGCGAACGCCCCTTCCTCGGTGGCCATCGCCGGGCCGAACAGCCGACGGAGGTACACGGCCCCGATCGCGAGGTTAATCGCGGTGGGGAGGAGCAGATACCGCAGGAACACGGCGACCGGGTCACCGACGCCGCTCGCGATCGAGATCAGGAGGTTCTGGGGGTTCCCGAACGGCGTGAGCACGCTCCCGACCGTGACGGAGAAGGCAAGGACAAACAGGAGGGGCGTAGGGTCGGCGTGGAGCCGTCGGGCGAGCGCCACGAGCAGCGGCACCCCGATCAGGACCAACGCATCGTTGACCAGGAACGCGGACGCGATGCCGAACCCGAGGAATAGGACGGCCGGCAGGTCCCGGGCCGTCCGGGCCCGCCCGATGATCCACCGGGCCAGGTGGTCGAGCGCCCCGGCCTGTTCTAGCGCCCCCGCGAAGAGGAACAGTGCGAAGAGAAAGAGGATCACCGGCGCGGAGGTCGCCAGCGCCGCCTCGGCCCCCGGTACGGGTAGGATCCCGGTGACGACCGTGAGGAAGGCGCCGGCGAGGAAGATCGCCCAGACTCCCGGGCCGCGGCCGGTGACCTGTCGAGCGATGACCGCCGCGAAGACGGCGGTCAGTACGCCGGCCGCGAGTACGTTCGTGGAGCTGCCTCCCGGCTCCCTGCGAGGAGCGGGAGAACTACTTAGACCGCCGGTCGAGCCGAACGCTCAAGAACCCGCTCCACGCACCGCTCGACGATGGTCTCCGCGGCCGAATCTTCCCCGTCGGTCCAGGTCGGGCGCGGGGGACGCATTCTCGCGCTCTCCGCGGCCTGGTTCTCGGACGGCGCCCGCCGAAGGACCGAGGCTCGACGGACCGCACGATGCGTGGAGTGCGAAACCGAGCTCTCGAGCCACCGGACCCCGTACTGCTCTCGTCGATGCCAGTGGAAGTTCCACGGCCACTACTTCTGGGACTCCGCCCGTTCCTACGTGATGCTTCGGGACCGCTACACCTGCTGCCTCTGCGGAACCCGGCGACGCGCCCGGGAGCTCGATGTGGACCACATCATCGAGATCGCACGGGGCGGGGCCGCACTCGAGTACTCCAATCTACAGACCGTCTGCCGTCCGTGCCACCGAGCGAAGACCCGGGGCTTTCTGCGGGCCCAGAGGGCGGGCCGCGGGAGACCGCCTCCGGCGTCCGAGCGTGACGCTCCTCTCGATTCGGCTAGCGAAGCGGCGGCTCGAGACCCAAGGTCCTCTCGAGATCCTCCCGGGAGAACGTGAGGCCAGTGCCGGTGTTGTACAGGAGCACCCGCTCGCCCGCCTTCAGGTCCCCGCGTGCGAGGAGCTTCGGCAGGGCTGCGAAGGGGGCGGCCCCCTCGGGGGAGGCCGAGATCCCATGCCGGCTCGCGAGTAGGTGCATCGCTACCAAGATCTCCCGGTCGGTCACCGTCACCGCCGCACCGCGCGTCGAGCGCACGGCCGCGAGCACCGGTTCCGAGGCGAACGGCGAGGGAACGAGGAGCCCCGGGGCGATCGTTCGCGGGTCGGCCCAAGGGGTGATCCGCGCGGCTCCGGCTTCGAGCGCACGCGCAAGGGGGGCGCACCCCGCGGGTTGGACGGCATAGAGCCGCGGAGTCCGCTCGAGGAGGCCGAGGTGGTCGAGCTCGGAGAACGCGTGGGCCATTCCGACAAGGCCGGTGCCTCCTCCCGTCGGATAGAGGATCGCGTCGGGCAGGCCCTCGTGCTCCGCGGTCTGTTCAAAGATCTCGAGGCCCATCGTCTTCTTGCCCTCCACCCGGTACGGCTCGCGCAGGGTAGACATGTCGAACGACCCCCGGTCCTTCTCTACCGCGCGAGCCACCTCACTGGCCTCGCGGATGTTGCCGGGGACGGCGCGTACTTCGGCGCCATACGCGGCACATGCGTTCCGCTGGGGAGCCGGCGTGCGCTCGGGAAGGTAGACCCGGGCCCGGAGCCCCGCGCGCGCCGCATAGGCGGCCAGGGCTACGCCGGCGTTCCCGGCGCTCGGGACGAACAGATCGCGGAGCCCGATCTCCCGGGCCCGCGAGACGGCTACCGCCATCCCGCGGGCCTTGAAGGAGCCCGTCGGCATTCCGCCGTCGTCCTTCACGCTCACTTCGAGTCCGGGAGCCTCGGGGATCGGCCCCAAGGCGAGGAGGGGAGAAAGGCCCTCCCCGAGAGTGACCATGTCCTCCGTCCGCTGAACGGGCAGGAGCTCCCGATACCGCCACAGGGTCGTCGGTCGGTCCCGGAGCGAGCGTCGCCAAGTACCCGCGTCCAGCCGGTCGAGCCGGTACACCGCGAAGAGCGCGCCCCCGCAGTTCGGGCACGTCCCTGCCGGCCGGGCCGCGTCGACCTCGGTCGCACAGGAGCGGCACACGAGCGCGGAGAGCAGCGAGCCGGTCTCGCTCACGGTGAACGCCGAACGAGGTGGCCTGGGCATAACCTCTCGGGCCACCCTGAGACCGACGGTGGTGGGGGTCAGGGAAGAGCTTGGGGCGCCGGACCCGAAGGCCGAGATCGGCGCCGGACGAGCAGGCCGGGCACCCCGTCGGGGGCCAGGTCCAGGTAAGACCCGGCGCGCGTCCTCCGGGGGTCCGCGAGGCGCCCGCGGGGCGTCGGGACCGGCCCTCGTCCTTTTCGCCCGGATCGGCTGTCACCGTGGACCGCACCGATGACCCTGACCATTCGGATCGCGCTCGCGACGTTCGTGGTCGGCTTCTTGACCGAGGCGGGAGCCGAGCTCTATCAGTTCCTGAGCTACGGCCTCGACCGGCCCGGCTGGATCGGATTCTACTATGTCGGGCTCATCACGACAGGGCTCGGGTTCTACCTCATGTACCGGGGTCGCCACGAGTGGACGGACCTCCACCACCGGAACGTCCGGCGGAGCCATCGACTCCTCGGGTCGGCCGTCGTCATCTTTGTCGGCGCGGTGGGCGCGATCGCGCTGCTCGGTATCGGGGAAAATGGGGCGGGTGGGGTCGGACCGGCGCCCGTGATCGCGTGGCTGGTCGGAGGGCTGGTCGCCCTCTCCTTCGGGAACTTCTTCCTGAGCCTCGTGACGCTCATCGACCGGATCGCGGGCCGACTCGGGCGCTTGCTGGCCCGCATCGCGTTCGCCTGGTCGCTGGGCGTCGCCGTGCTCACCGGCTTTCTCGTCGGGAACGAGTTCTCGGCTCTCCTCCATGAGTTCTTCACGAACCCCCTCGGCCTCGTCATCTCGTTCGCCCCCCTCGCGTTCGTGATCGCCCCGCTGTTCGTCACGTACTTCCTCTTCGCCGCGGCGTACGCCGAAGCGTACCGGCGCCTCCGGCCGCGCGGGGATCGCTCGGTTTCCGCCGCTCCGCCGACGCACTCTCCTTGGGCATCGCATCCTCCCGGTGGGGTCGGTCCCGCGGTGCCACCCAACGTCGCGCCCGATGAGGCTCGAACGGGAGTCAGACCGGTGAGGTTCGAGATCGCATCCACCGCAAAGTGAATGCGCTCCTCGGCACTCATTCGTAAGGTGGTCGAACCGTCTCTCGCGTCCCTGCCGAGAGACGAGGGGATCCGTGGGGCGCTCCCGGGTCCCGGGATGCTGCGGGAGAAGGTTCCGCGCGTTCTGATCCGGGCCCTCGCGATCTACACGGCGATCGTTCTCCCGTTGATCGTCACGATCGTGCTCGTAGGCTCCCACGACTCCAGGTCCCGGGCGATCATCCTGATGGCCACCGGCCTGGTCCTGATCTGGGTGGTCGTCGGAGGTCTCCTCACGCTGCGTCTCCGCGGAAGGGTACGGGAGCTGCTCGGGCGAATTTCGCTGCGGTGGGAATGGAAATTCTTCCTCCTGGCCACCGCGCTCGCGCTCCTCGAGGAAGCGGTCACGACCTCGATGACCAACCTGGCACCGGAGTTCGGTTCCCAGATCGGAGTCGCGTTCATCACGGCCTCGAACAACTACCTCGTCGTCATCGCCTTCAGTAGCGTCGTGGTCTTCGTACCCGAGTTCGCGGCCTGGGTCCTCCTGCTGCGCCGCTACGCCTTCACGACGAACGAGGTGTTCCTGCTCTACGGCTTCCTCGGAACGACGATGGAGGCGAGCCTGAATCCGACCGCCCTGATCGGCGGGTTCTGGTTCTTCGTCTACGGGCTTATGGTCTATCTACCCGCGTTCAGCGTCCCCCCGAGGCCGGGGGCCGTCACTCCCCGTTGGTTTCACTACGTCCTCGCGTACTTCGTTCCGCTCGCGTTCGCTCTTCCGGTGGTGGGGGCCGATACCGTGATCGCCCACTCTCTGGGCATCCACCTCTGGGCCTGATCGGGGAGCGCTCGGGGCCCTTTCCCCGGCCGTGCGTCGCGTTCGGATGGTGGGCGCGAGGCGAACTCGCCGGCGGGAGTCGCGCCGTCGGGCGACCCGCCCGGGTCTGTTCGCCGGCCCGTCGAGGTCGGAAAAAGTGGGTTCGTGCGGGGGGTTCGGTTTCTAGCGCCGCACGACCGGCGAGAACGGGTTGGCGATTACCACTTTCGGAGCGCTTGGGCGATCTGCTTCCTCGCCGCCCTTGTCTGGTGGCCGGGTCCCGTCCGCGTGTAATTGGAGCAGGCACAGGCGCGGCAGTGGCCATCCGCCAGGTGCAGGCGTTTCTGGTGCATGCAGCCCGGGGTCTCGCATTCCGTGGTCATCCCGTACACTCCCTCGACTCGTGCATTTCTCCGGGGAGAATGCCGACGGAGGCTTAAGGCGAGTCGCCCCCTCCCCCTCTCGGTTTTCAGGACCCCCTCTGGGGGACGGTCGATGGCACGGAGCCGGAGCGGGTGCCGAGGGAACGATGGAGTCCCTTCGCTCGAGACCGCTTCGCAATCCGGGCCAAGCGAGACGTAGAGCTGGAACGGGGAGGCGGCCTTCTAAGAGGCCGAGCTCGCCTGGTAGGTCGCATAGACCACGATCGAACCGGACGCCTTCGCCGCCAGCCCGATCCTGATCGAACCCATTCCGGCGGGGAGCGTACCGGAGGCCCCTATCGGGTAGTTGAGGGGGTAGAACCGGGTCGAGAGCGAGACCTTCCCGGTGGGGGTGGCCGAAGGTTGAAGCGCGTGCTTCACTGGGTCCGTGCCGATCGAGCCGTTCGAGGTCCGAGTGGTCGCCGGAACGGGCCGCCGGAGCGATGAGGGGGCCGAAAAGGGCAGAATCGTTGTCGGATGGGCTCGGCCGGATTCGAACCGGCGATCTTCGCTGTGTGAGAGCGACGTCGTAACCGCTGGACCACGAGCCCAACAAGGGACCACGAGCGTTCCTCGTGTTTAAGCCGTTCTAGACGGGAAGGGAGAGCACCGCAGGAAGGAGAAGGCTGGCCGCGAGGGTAAGGATCAGGCCGCTCGCGAGCGCGAGGCTTGCCGCCTCTCGATCACCGTAGCGGGTGACAAAGAACAGGGTGGTGTCCATCGCGGTCGCGCCGCCAAGGGCCGCGAGCCCTCCGCCCCGGAGGCGACGGCCGACGAGGGGAGCCAGGAGCATCGTCAGGTCCTCGCGCAGGAAATTCGTCAGAAACGCGAGAAGCCCGAACACCGCTCCGGCGCGATCGGCGACGAGGGGGCCGGCGAGCGAGTACCAGCCGAAGGCGAGGCTCGTCGCGAGGGAGACGCGCAGCGCCGTTCCCGACACGAGCGTGAACACCGGGGCGGCCACCACGGCCCCGACCGCCGCCGCCGTGATCGGCGCCCACAGCTCTCCGAGCGCCTTCCATTCCCAGCGGAGGTCGAAACCGACCAGCGCGAGGAGGAGGTAGAGCGCGTAGGGGATCGCCCCGGCGACGCCGAACGGCACCACGTGACCGAGGAGGAAGCCGAGCAGCAGGGCGGCGAGGAAGCCGAGGCTGATCGGAAATCGCTCGGCGGGCTTCTCGAGCGGGCGCGACTCCACGTCCCCTCGGCGCGACCCCCGCCGGAGGAGGAGGTAGGCGAGCGCGGTGAGGCCCAGCACGAGCAACGCGTACCCGAGGGCCAGCGGGATGGTGAGGAGGAGCGCCGTCCCTGCCACGCCGGTGAGCGAGGCCCCCAGGAGGCCCACCAGGACCGCGACGGTCGCGAGCGTGGCCCGGTAGACCCACGGCGTGGGGTGGGGCAGGAACCTCCCGACGACGATGCCCCCAGCGAGCGCGACGTAAAGCCATACGTCGAACGCCACGGGGGTTCAGCCGTTCCATGCGGAGAGGCTAGCCGGCGAGGAGCCCATTCCTACCGGTGGGACGCGCACGGTATCCTCCCGAGCGGCTCCGAACCCCACGTACTCCACGGGGACCCCGGTCTCCTCGGCGATCCGGGCGAGGTACCGCCGGAGCGAGGGCGGGAGCGCGCGACCGCCCTCCCGGCGGATCCGCTCTTTCGCCCGTTCGTGAATCTCGGGCCAGCCGGCCAGCCGTTCGTACACAGGCTGGGCTTTCGCCAGGTCATCGGCCTGGGAGGGCAGCACATCCCGAACGGTCGACCCGTCGGGGGCGACGTACTGGACGCAGACGGGAATCTCGTCGAGCCCTCCGAGAACGTCGACCTTGGTGATCGCGAGCGAGGTGAACCCGTTCAGCCGGGCCGCGTAGCGCAGCAGGACGAGGTCGAGCCAGCCGCAACGGCGCTGGCGGCCCGTGGTCGCACCGCGCTCGCCGCCGGTTCGGCGCAGGTACTCGCCCATCTCCCCCGTGTCCTCGGTCGGGAACGGCCCGCTGCCGACTCGTGTCGTGTACGCCTTCGCGACGCCGATGACCTCGTCGACCTCGGTCGGCGGAATCCCGCTTCCGACGAGCGCGCCCGCGCTCGTCGGATGAGAGCTCGTGACGTAGGGGTACGTGCCGAAGTCGACGTCGAGGAGCGCACTTTGTGCGCCCTCGAGCAGGAGGTGCTCTCCCCGAGCAATCGCCTCCCACAGCACCGGCTCGGTAGGCCGGATGAGGGGGGCGAGACGAGCCCCGACCTCGGTCAGGCGACCCGCGACCTCTTCGATCGGGGGAAGGTTCGCGAGGTGGGTCTTGGTCGCGTAGAGCATCTCGAGGCGCTCCCGGAGGAGCGCGGGACGAGCGAGGTCGCCCATCCGGATGCCCCAACGGCCGGCCCGGTCCGCATAGGCCGGCCCGATGCCTCGACGGGTGGTGCCGAGGCCGGCCGACGGGTTCGTGCGGGCTCGCAGGTCGTCCTGCCACGCATCTTCGATCTCGTGCAGTGGCAGCAGCACGTGCGCGCGGTCGGAGATCATCACCTCGCCTCGAAGGAGCCCGCGACGTTCGAGGTCTCGCATCTCTTCGTCGAACGTCGTGGGCTGGAGGACCATACCGGGACCACTAATGCCGACGACGCCGCGTCGGAGGACCCCGCAGGCGAGCTGGTGGAGGACGACCGCCCCCTCGGGGAGGTGGATCGAGTGCCCGGCGTTCGGCCCTCCGCCCGTGCGCACCACGAAGCGCGCAGCCGCGGCCAGAAAGTCGGTGATCTTTCCCTTCGCTTCGTCGCCGAACTGGGCTCCGACTACGATCCGCACGCTCATCGCTGCCGCCCCCGGTCTCCGGGAGCGGTGCGAATAGATGGCCCTTGTGCCCGGGCTCCTTCGTTCTCGGTCGTCGACACGCCGGAGCATGACACGGCACAACGGTAATGAGGCGGACCCTCGTCGGCGAAGGAATGGTCGCCGAGCGGGTCCGCCACATCGAGATCTCGGGGATCCGCAGGATGTTCGAGGCGGCCCCTCCGAACGCGATCAACCTCGGTCTCGGCGAGCCGGACTTCGACCCGCCGCGCGAGGTGATCGATGCCCTCTGTGAGGCGGTCCGCCACGGGATGAATCACTACGGTCCCTCTGCCGGACTGTCGGAGCTGAGAGACGCGATCGTCGATCGGTACCGAGATCGCAGTCCCGCCACGAGCCGGGAGAACGTGATCGTTACCGGCAGTGGCTCGGAGGGCTTGATGACGACGGCACTCGCCCTGCTCGACGCGGGGGACGAGCTCCTGGTCCCGAATCCCGGCTTTGTTCTCTACGGTCCGCACGCCCGCATGGCAGGCGCGACGCCCGTCCCCTACAGCCTGCGCGCCGAACATCGCTACCTGCCGGACCTCGACGAGCTCGAGCAGCTCGTGACCCCGCGCACCCGCGCGATCGTGGTGAACAGCCCGTCGAACCCGACCGGGGCCGTGTTTCCCCGTGCGACCGTCGACCGCCTCGTCGCTTTCGCCGACCGGCACGACCTCACGATCGTCTCGGACGAGGTCTATGAGGAGATCGTCTACGACGGCCCCGCGACATCGTTCTGGGGTCACAGCGACCGGGTCGTCGTCGTGAACTCGTTCTCGAAGACCCTGGCGATGACCGGCTGGCGCATCGGCTTCTTGCTCGCGCCCCGAAGCCTCGCGGTCGAGCTCAACAAGGTCCACTACCACATCATGGCGTGCCCCTCGACCCCGGCCCAGGCGGCGGTTCTCGCCGGGTTGCGTCTCGGGAACGGCTGGCGCAACCGCATGGTCCGGGAGTTTCGGGCGCGTCGGGCCCTCGTCCTCCACCAGCTGGGCACGATACCCGGCCTCAGTGTCGTGCCGCCCGCGGGTGCGTTCTACATGTTCCCGCGCTTCTCCTGGGCCCGCTCCGCGCTCGAGGTCGCGACCGAACTGCTCTCCCGCGGAGTGATCACGACCCCGGGGGACGCGTTCGGCTCCCTCGGTGCGGCGCACCTCCGCCTCTCCTTCGCCGCTTCGCGCGGAGACCTGCGGAAGGGGCTCGGCATCCTGCGCCACTACGCCTTCGAGCTCGAGGAGGGACGGGACGGATGATCGTGGGCCTGATCGGACGCCTCTTCCTCTGCGCGGCCGCCGTGCGTCCGGTCCCCGCCAGTACGGAGCTCGCCCACGTGGGCGACGAGCTCGTTCGGCTCGAACGCCGCCGGGCTCAGCGACGCAGGATCTCTTCGTAGAGCGCGCGGTGTTGGCGCGTCGTCTCGTTCCAGTCGTAACCGCGCACCCGGGCCCGACCGGCCGCCACAAGCTCGTGCGTCCGCGCGGGCTCCTCGCGCGTCGCGGCGACGGCCCGGGCGAGCGCCCGCGGGTCGCCGTACGCCACGAGTCGCCCCGCGCGCCCTCCGTCGAGGACGTCCGGGACCCCTCCGACCGCCGTGGCGACGACCGGCGTGCCCGCGGTCATGGCCTCGAGGAGGACGAGCCCAAACGCCTCCCACTCCGACGGAAGGACGAGGGCGCGGGCGCCCCGAAGGATGGCCCGGTAGATTTTCGGGTCGTCGACATGGCCGAGGAACCGGACGCGGTCCGCGACCCCCCGGGCCCGGGCCTGGGTCTCGAGGGCGGTACGCTCGCCCCAGTCGCGGCCCATGAGGAGGAGCGGGCATTCCTCCTTCGGGCCGAGCTCCGCGAGGGCGTCGATCAGGACCGTGAGCCCCTTGTTCGGGGCGATGCGGCCGATAAAGAGGAGGTACTCGGGGGGAAGATCGAGCCCCTCCGCGCGATCCGCCTCGGGGTGGTCCCACGCGGCCAGGTCGATTCCCGGAGGCACGACCCGGAGTTTTTCGGACGGGGCGAACTCGCGGACCAGCGCCCCCTCGCGGGGCGTTTGCACGACGAGCGCCCGCGCGACGCGGTACGCGGTCATTCCGAAGCCGACGTCCTGGCAGCGGAGCAGCCCCCGTTTCACGGCCGGTTCACGCCGGTCGGCCGGATGGTAGTGCGTCGAGACGACCAGGGGGATCCCGAGCCGTTCGGCGACCGCCGCGGCCTGGAGGACGTGGCCGTATCGGTGCGAATGCGCGTGGATGAGGTCGGCCCCGCTCTCCGCGAGGGCGTCGACGAGCCCGACCATCATCGGCATCGTGAGCCCGGGGACGAGTCGCTTGCGCACCGCGAACCGTCGGACCGGTACCCCGTCGACGGTGGGAGGATAATTCGCTCGCCGCTCCCAGCGTCCCTCGTCGTAGAGGTCGCTCGCGAACACCTCGACCGTGTCGCCGCCCGCGCGTAGGCGACGCGTGACCTCTCGGACGTTCGTCTCGACCCCGCCGGGGGCATCGAAGCGAAGCGTGACGTGGACGACCTTCATGCCGCTCCGATCTCCCGGTAGAGCGCATCGAGCCGGCCGGCGAGGGCCTCCCAGGTGAACCGCGGAACGACCTCGGTGCGACCGTACTCGCCGAGACGGGCCGCGAGCGCTCGGTCCTGCCAGAGCCGGCGCAGAGCGGTCCCGAGCTCCCCGGGTGACCTCGGGGGGATGAGCAGGCCGGCGCGTCCGTCCTCCACGACCTCGGGGATCCCACCGACGCGGGTCGCGACGACCGGTGTGCCCTCGGCCATCGACTCGAGCAAGACGAGTCCGAACGCCTCATACTCGCTCGGGAGCACGGTACAGCGGGCCTCCCGGTACGCCGCCGCGAGCCAGCGATCGTCGTCGACGTGGCCGACGAGCCGGACCCGACGTTCGAGTCCGGCGGAGCGAGCGCGGGCCACGACGGCGTCCCGCATCCCCCCGTCCTCTCCCAGGAGGACCAGGTGGGCATCGGGTTCCTCCGCCGCTAGGGTGGCGAACGCGTCGACGAGGTCGACCAGCCCCTTGTTCGAGGCGAGTCGACCCACGAACAGCACGAACGGTCCGGGGACCGCGTACCGCCCGGCGAACGTGCCGGATCCCGGCGCGGGCGGAGGTAGCGGGCGATACCCCGGCGGGATGATGACGACCGTCGGCAGCGTGAGCCCCAGTCCGCGAAGTAGGCGCTCCTCTTCTCGGGTCTGGACGATGATAGCCGCCGCGCTCCGGACGATCGGCCCGGCGACCCGCCGGTCGTAGAAATCCCGGAGCCGGTGGCGGAGCCACCCGCCCTCGATCGACCAGATCGGGTGGAAGTGCGCGGTGAGGACGAACGGCGTTCCGAACCGCCGGCGATGGCGACGAGCGACCGCGACCTGGTGCGTCCCGTAGGTATGCGCATGGACGAGGTCCGGACGGTCGCGGGCGAGCGCCCGGTCGAGCCCGCGGAAGAACGGGTAGTGGAGCTCGCCGGGGAGCGACCAGACGCGCAATCGGTGGACCGCCCCGAACTCCGTCCGCTCCTCCCGGGGCACCGAGGCGGGCAACCGCTGCCACGGGAACTCGCGGTAGAGGTCGCTCGTGTAGACGTCGACCCGATGTCCTCGCTCCGCGAGCCGGGGAGCGAGTTCCGCGACGTGCCGCTCGACGCCGCCCGGCCCCGGAGGGTAGCGGGTCGAGAGTTGGGCGACCTTCACGGCGGAGAAGTACCTCTCCTCGTACTTGACGCCGCGCCGCCCGCGGGGGCAGCTCCTAGGTGGGAGCCCTCGCTGCCGCGAGGCGTTGGGCGTACTTCTTGTAGACCTCGGTCGCCCGTGCGACCGATTCGACCTTGACGTACTCGTTCGCCTGGTGCGAGAGCTCCTCCTCGCCCGCTCCAAAGATCACGACCCGCGGGTTCACCTGAGAGTAGTGGACCGCCTCAGAGGCGTGCACGAGCACGGTCGTCTCGGTCTGGGCGACGTCGCGGAGCAGCTTCACATGCTCGGCGTTCGGGTCGATCTGCACGGCGGGCATCGTCAGGATCCGGCGGAGCGTGAACGGGGTCTTGATCCGCCGAAGGTGTTCCTCGATCTCGTGGTAGAGCTGGTCGGGCGTGTACGGCGGTGGGAAGCGGATGTCGACCTCGGCGGTCGCGCGGTTCGGCACGACGTTGAGTCGAGTGCCCCCGTTGAACGTGCCGATGTTGAGCGTCACGCTGCCGAGCTCGGGGTGGGCGATCCGACCCTTGAACGACTCGAGCCCTCGGAGGATGCGCATCATCTTGCCGATGGCGTTCTCCCCGAGGTGCGGCATCGCGCCGTGGGCCGCCTTGCCGCGCGTCTCGATCGCGAGGTCGAGGACCCCCTTCTCGGCGTAGGCGACCCGTAGCCCGGTCGGCTCGCCCACGACCACCGCCTTCGCGCGCCGGAGCGGAAGGGTCTTCGAGAGCGCCATCGCTCCCTGCATGGAAGTCTCCTCGTCCGTCGTGAAGGCGAGGACGACCGGTATCTTCCGGGTGACGAGGTCCTGGGCTGCCTCGAGCATCGCCACCACGGTCCCCTTCATGTCGGCCGCCCCACGGCCGTACATTCTTCCGGAAGCGAGCTGGCTCTGGGAAAAACTCCAGTAATCCCCCACTGGGGGGGTGTCGAGGTGGCCGGAGAGGACCACGCCGCCTTGTCCGAATTCCGCGAGGAGCGCCGGCGCCTGGGAGTCCCCGAACAGCGTGTTACGCATGTGGATCTGGTCCGTGAACGACTGAACGTAGTCGAGGACCTCTTGCTTGTCGGAGAACGGGTCGCTCGGGATCTTGATCAGTTCCGCGAGCATGTCGACCATCTGGCGCTTCATCGGACGTCTTTCCTCTCGCCGTTCGGTGCCAAGTGGTGCGACCCGGTCTTCAGCCGGCAATGCCGCGTTGCATCTTAATCGTTGGCCTCAGGACCGGTGCATCTCGAGGCGCTCGGCAGGTCCCGGCGGGGTCGCGGCCGAATCCCTCGGGCGAACCCCCCGCGCGAACCCTCATCGAGTCCCCGGATGCCGACCTTCCGGGGGAGGGTCGGCGGACCTGCCACCACGGCTTCGCAATGGGCGTGCGTCGACCTTCTCGACCCTTCCGGGACCTACCAAAGCGGTATCAACGGGAGGACACTGAGCCCGAGGTCGGCCGAGGTCGAGCGCCCATGGATTACGGCGAAGTGCGGATCGTCGACACCCGCGACGAGCCGCTCCGGGGGGCGATGATGGTCGTCGGCTTCCCGACCCACGGGCTCGTAGGTTCCGTGGCCGCGTCGTACCTCGTACACTCCCTGGACATGACCTTGGTGGCCTACATGGTCAGCGAAGAGTTCCCGCCCACGGTGATCATGGAGGAGGGGATCGTCAACGCCCCCGTTCGCTTCTACGCAAGCAAGCTCGTCTGCGGGGTTGACGGCTCGTGCGACCAGCTCGTGGTGGTGATCTCCGATATCCAGCCACCGGTGTCGATGTTGAATGGCCTTGGCCGCGCCCTCCTCGATTGGGCCGAGGAGAAGAGCGTCCAGCTGGTCGTCGCGATCGAGGGCCAACCGATCGAGAGCGATACTCGGGGCGACGCGCGGATCGTGGCGATGGCGAACCGAGCCGCGGCGCCGCTCCTCGAGAAGTACCGCTTCGGCGCGGCGAACGGGGTCGTGACGGGCCTCGCGGGAGGCCTTCTCCTCGCCGCTATCGGTCGGACGACCCCGGTGCTCTGTTTGGTCGCCCAGGCGCACAAGGACTATCCGGACGCGCGTGCGGCGGCAAAAGTGATCGAAACGGTGAACCCGCTCGTCCCGCTTCTCGTCCTTGACACGAAACCGCTCCGGGAGAAGGCCCGGGAGATCGAAGCGGAGGTGCGCAAGAAGCTCCAGCAGACCCGCGAGTCGCTGACGAGTATGCGCGCGGCCGAAGCCGAGGGGCCGGGTGAGATGTATCGCTGATACTGCTCCGAACCCGACACCGTCCGTCTTTCCCGAACCGCGGCCCCCGGTGACCCTCCGGGGTTTCCGGCTCGGAGACGTGCCGTTCGTGACAACGATCGTCGCCGATGCTCTCCACGAGCATTACGACCCGTCGCTCTACGCATCCCTCAGCACCGACTGGCCGGCCGGCTTCTTGATCGCCGCGGACCCGGCCGACATCCCCGTCGGCTTCCTGCTCGCGGTGAGCCAGGTCGAGCGGGAGGCCCGGATCCTGATGTTCGCGGTCGACCGGGCGCACCGCACCCAAGGCGTCGGCGCCCTGCTCATGTCGACGATCCTCGACCGCTGCCGCGGTCGCTCGTTCCGTCGGGTCACGCTCGAGGTCCGCGTTTCGAACGCGACCGCGATACGGTTCTACACGCGCTACCAGTTCTCCGTGATCGACCTGTTGCGCGCGTACTACTCGGACGGAGAGAACGGCTACCAGATGGCCCGCGAGCTCCCGTAGGGGCGGGACCGCCGAACCGCAGTCGCTAAAGCCTCCCTGCCGGGTGGCGACGCATGCCTTCCTCCTGGCCCTCGGCGGCGGATCTCATGACCGCTCACCCGGTCACGCTCTCGCCGGATGCCCCGATCTCCCAAGCGCTCGGCCTGATGCGCACGAAGGGATTCCACGAGATCCCGGTGCTGCAGCGGTCCCGCCTGGTCGGGATGGTCACCTTCGAGTCGATCGCCCGACGGTCCAGCCGCTCGCTCTCGACCAAGGTCGAACACCTGCTGGTGTTGCCCCCCCTCATTACGCCCGGCACGCTGTTCCCCGAGATCGCCGAAAAGCTCCTTGCCGCAGGGCTCCGCGGGGCCCCAGTCATCGGGCGCCGTGGCGAGCTCCTCGGTATCGTCAGCCGCTCCGACCTCGTACGCGCGCTTCCCGGCCTCGCCTCGCTGCTCCCTCCCCGCGACCAGCCGACCGTCGAGGCGATCGCGAGCTCGACGACCGAGCAGGTGCGGGAGGACGAGCTCTGCCAGAACCTTCTCGGCCGCCTCCGTATTCTCGAGGAGCATCCTCTACCGGTCGTCGACCGAAAGGGTCGCCTCGTCGGCGCGGTCGGCGTCTCGGACCTCGGTAAGGTCCTCTGGAAACCGATCGTCGGCGGGAAGCGGGACGCCCGTTCGGCCCGCTCCGGCCTCGAGATCAAGGTCGGGTCGATCATGCACTCTCCCCCCGTGACGGTGAGGACGGGGCAGACGTGGCTCGAGGCCGCCCGGGAGATGATCGATGAGGACGTCTCGAGCGTGTTCGTCGTGGAGAACGGCCGGCCGACGGCGATCCTCGCCCAGTCCGACCTCTTGAACTACGTCGTCGGGCGGACGCGCCGGCGGCCCGCGAAGGCAGGGGTCGAGGACGTGTACGTCGAGATCACCGGCCTTCGAGGGTCGGGGGACCCTGCTCTCTTCGCCGAGATCGACGATGTGGTCGCTCGGGGCTTGCGTCGGGTCGCCCGGTACGTCCAGCCGACGCTTCTCTCCCTCCACTTCGCGCCGCACTCGACCCACCGGACGAGCGACCTCACGGTCGAGGCCCGGCTCCACACGAACCAGGGGATTTTCTACGCCTCGCACACCGGCTGGAACCTGCTCGCGGGCGTCGCGGGGCTCCTCGAGGAGCTCACCGGCCAGACCCGCCGGGTGCGGGAAACGCGCGGAAAGCGCCGCCCGCGGAACGGAGACCCCATCGAGTCGGACGAAACGTTGAGCGGGGACCCCGATCTCGAGCGACGGCTGCGCGCCGCCACCGCCCCCGACGGGGACGACGAGTAACGGAAACGAGGCCGGCGAGGAGGTCGAACGATGATCCCAGGGGGACCGCGCAACCAGCGCCAGATGGAGATGATGATGCGTCGCCTCGGGATGAAGACCGAAGAGGTCGCGGGGGTCGAGGAGGTCATCGTCCGAACGCGTACGCTCGAGCACGTCTTCCGGGCCCCCGAGGTGACGGTCCTCACCGTCCAGGGAGTGCGCACCTACCAGGTCGTCGGGAACCCCGAGATCCGCCCCCGCTCCGCCGCCGCGGCCCTGTCTGTTATAGCCATCTGACGCTGCCGACGAATACAGAGGGGTAGATCGGGGTGGTGGCCGGATCATTAAAAAAATGG
>VFSW01001084.1_pt1 | contig 40714 bp, 38 predicted proteins | sample 5358111 | NCBI WGS metagenome assembly VFSW01 (sample SAMN11554181, study PRJNA540505) | mine drainage metagenome | isolation source: sediment from site ElyBrook_90M | place: USA: Ely Copper Mine, Vershire, VT | collected 2017
CCCGACAAGAACTGGAAGGTCAGTCTGGCCGACATTACCGAGAGGGGATTCTGGCATGACTACATGAAGGCCTACGAGGCCTGCATCAGCGCCACCAGCGCACGCGAGGCGCCCTGGTACGTGGTTCCGGCTGACGACAAGGAAAGCGCCAGGCTGATTGTGTCCAGCATCATCCTGCACACGCTGGCATCACTCCGGATGAGCTACCCGAAATCCGATCCAAAGCGCCGCCAGATGCTGCGGGAAATGCGCAAGCACCTGCAGGCGTGAAGCGGGCCGTGATGCCGGGTGATCACCTCAATCAGGCAATTTCCGTGTCATCGTCAGAGGGCATCGTCGTCAGCGCCAGTTCAAGGTTTGCAGCCAGCTTGCCCGCGTATTGGGCTGCCTCAAACAATTGCAGTGACTCGTAGTAGGCCGCCTTTGACCGAAAATGATCGATATCGGCGGATATCGATGTTCTGATTTCGTCTTTTTTCATGTGGCCACCCAGAGGGTTGGAGGAAGGGAAGGATGGCGGAGACTGTGAGATTCGAACTCACGGACGGTTGCCCGTCGGCAGTTTTCAAGACTGCTGGTTTAAACCACTCACCCAAGTCTCCGAGGGGGTGTATTCTACACTATGCCTCATGGACGGGCCCGCTCAACGCGAGTACCCCCTTGAAATTGCCGTTCATGCCCCCCACCTTGCAACTTGAGGGTCTCTGTCGTAGTCTAACACCCGTCAGTAGCCGCAACCTTGCGGCGTTACATTGAGGAGTTCCTTGATATGCAACAAGATTTTAATGTCTATACCCAGTCTGGCGCGCTCGATTCCCTACAGCATCGCGTGTTGCGCAACACCTACTGGCTGTTGGGGCTGTCACTCATCCCCACCGCCATCGGCGCACTGGTGGGCATCAACCTGAGTTTTGCCTTCATGGCCGCCAGCCCCATCCTGTCCAGCCTGCTGTTTTTGGGTGTGATCTACGGGTTGTTCTTTGCCATTGAGGCCAACAAGCACAGCACCACGGGTGTTTACCTGCTGCTGTTGCTCACCTTCGTTCTGGGCGTGATGTTGGGGCCCTTGCTGCAATACACCCTGGCGTTCCGTAACGGCGGCCAGCTGATTTCCCTGGCAGCCGGTGGCACGGCCGTGGTGTTTTTCAGCCTGGCAGGGATTGCCAGCTCCACCAAGCGCAACTTCAGCGGCATGGCCAACTTTTTGATGGTGGGCGCCATCGTGTTGATGGTGGCCGTGGTGGCCAACATCTTCCTGCAGCTGCCGGTCATGCAGCTCGTGCTGTGCGCCGGGTTCATGCTGTTTTCCTCGCTGATGATCCTGTTCAACGTTAGCCAGATCGTGCACGGGGGTGAGACCAACTACATCACCGCCACACTCAGCCTGTACATGAACATCTACAACATCTTCATCAGCCTGCTGCAGTTGCTGGGCGCCTTCGGCGGCGATCGCCGCTAGTTTGTGTCACGATCCATCGCGCTCGAAGAGCGCGATGGATTCCACATGCGCCGTGTGGGGGAACATGTTGGCCACCCCCGCAGCGCGCAGCCGGTATCCCTGTTGATGCACCAGAATCTGCGCGTCGCGCGCCAGTGTGGCCGGACTGCAGGACACATAGACGATGCGCCGCGGCAGCAGGCGCCCCAATGATTTGACCACTTCCACCGCGCCGTCACGCGGCGGATCAATCAGCATCTTGTCCACACGCCCCAGCGCTGCCAGGCTTTCCTCGGTGGCAGTGAAGAGGTTGGCCGCCAAAAACGAGGTGTTGCCGGACAGGCCGTTGGCGGCCGCGTTCTGTCGGGCGCGTTCCACCAGCGCGGGACTGCCTTCCACGCCGATGACTTCGGCCCCGCTGCGCGCCAGTGCCAGGGTGAAATTTCCCAGCCCGCAAAACAGGTCCACCACGCGCTCGCCCGGCCGGGGGTCGAGCATGCGCACGGCGCGTCCCACCAAGACCCGGTTGACTGCGGCATTGACCTGGGTGAATTCCGTCGGTCCGAAAGGCATCACCACGCCAAACTCCGGCAGGGTGTAGGTCAGCGCCGGGGCATCGAGCGGGTGAAAGGGGCGGGCCGAATCCGGCCCCTTGGCCTGAAGCCACACCTGCACCTGCCATTGCTCGGCAAAGGCACGGATATGCGCCTCATCCTCCGCCGTCAGGGGCTCCAGCACCCGAAACACCAGCACGGTCACCGCCTCACCCACGGCCACCTCCACCTGCGGCATGCGCTCGCGAATGGACAGGGCCATCACCAGGTGGCGCAGGGGAACAAGCAGCGCCGAGACATGGGGGGGCAGGATGTCGCAGCGCTTCATGTCCGCCACGAAACTGGAGGACTTTTCGTGAAACCCCACCAGTACCCCGCCCTTCTTGACCACATGACGCACCGACACCCGCGCGCGCTGGCGGTAACCCCAGGCAGGCCCCTGAATGGTGGGCAACAGGGCCTCGGGCTTGACGCGCCCGATGCGCGCCAGGTTGTCTTCCAGGATGCGTTGCTTGAAGGCCACCTGTGCGGCAGGATCGGCATGCTGCATGTTGCAGCCGCCGCACACGCCAAAGTGCGGACAGCGCGGCACCACCCGACTGGGGCCGGGGTGCAGCACCGCCACCGTAATGGCCTTGTCGAACTGGGCCTTGCGGCGCGTGATGCGGGCGCGCACCGTCTCGCCGGGCAGGGCCCCTTCCACGAACACCACCTTGCCCTCGTGGCGGGCAATGCCCTGGGCCTCATGATCGAGGGATTCGATGTGCAGCAGGCGCTCGACCGCTTCATCGGCACGCGTCCGGGCTTCGTTCATGCCGCAGCAGCCCCCAGGTCGATCACATGCAGGCCCGGCGTACCCAGGCGACGGTCCTCCAGGTAATGGCGCAGGGTATGCACCACCGTACGAAAGGCAAGCTCGTCCCAGGGGATGTCCTCCTCGGCAAACAGCTGCACGGCGCTGCTCTCGGCCGTAGGCCCATGCGCCTCGCTTAGCATGCGGCCGCTGAACATGAGGTGCACCTGATTGATGCCCGGAATGCTGATGACGGAAATCAGTGACCCCACTTCCACTTCGGATTGCGACTCCTCGAAGGTTTCGCGGGCCGCTCCGGCGCGTGCGGTTTCACCGTTTTCCATGAACCCCGCGGGCATGGTCCAGAACCCCAGGCGCGGCTCGATGGCCCGGCGACACAGCAGGATGCGCCCCTGCCACTCGGGCACGCAGCCCACCACGATCTTGGGGTTGGTGTAATGGATGGCTGCACATGCAGGGCACACATGGCGCGGCAGGTTGTCGCCCTCGGGAACCCGCAGCGCCACCGGGGCGCCGCAGTCTGGACAGAATTTCATGAAGGCCGAACCTTGTAATAAATGATAGGATGCGCGGCTGAAGTGGAATTTTAAACCATTTTGCCGGTACCCCCGTTGAAAATGCCGGAAGCGCCCCCATCTCCTGCCACAGTCCCCTTTCGTTCAACCTGAAAACAATCGACGGTGTTCGCCCATGAGCCAAAAAGAATCCATGCAGTTCCAGACGGAAGTGAAGCAGCTGCTCCAGCTGATGATCCATTCCCTGTACAGCAACAAGGAAATTTTTCTGCGCGAGCTGATCTCCAACGCCTCGGACGCCTGCGACAAGCTGCGCTTTGAGGCGCTGCAAAACGGCGCCCTGCTCGAGGCCGACCCGGACCTCAAGGTGCGCATCAGCATCGACAAGGCGGCGCGCACCCTCACCCTGACCGACAACGGCATCGGCATGTCGCGCGACGAAGTGATCGCCAACATCGGCACCATCGCCCGCTCCGGCACGCGTGAGTTCCTCAACCGCCTGTCTGGCGACGCGGCCCGCGATTCGGCCCTGATCGGCCAGTTTGGCGTGGGCTTCTACTCGGCCTTCATCGTGGCCGACCGCGTCACCCTCACCACCCGCCGGGCCGGCATGGAAGCCAGCCAGGGCGTGCGGTGGGAATCCACCGGCGATGGCACCTTCACCATCGAGGAAGTGGCTGACCTCCCCCGTGGCACCAGCGTCACCCTCCACCTCAAGGAAGGCGAGGACAGCTTCCTCGAGCCCTGGCAGATCAAGTCCATCGTGCATCGCTACTCCGACCACATCCAGTTGCCCATCGTCATGCAGCGCGAAGCGGAAGAGGGCAAGGAGCCTGAGGACGAAACCCTCAACCAGGCCAGCGCCCTGTGGGCCCGCCCCAAGAGCGAGATCACAGACGAGCAGTACCAGGAGTTCTACAAGCATGTGGGGCACGATTTCGAGGCCCCGCTGGCCTGGAGCCATGCCCGCGTGGAGGGCAAGCAGGAATACACCGAGCTGCTGTACATCCCCGCACGCGCACCCTTCGACCTGTGGGACCGCGAGCCGCGTCATGGCATCAAGCTGTATGTGCGCCGCGTGTTCATCATGGAGGACGCCAAGAAGCTGCTGCCCCATTACCTGCGCTTCGTACGCGGGGTGATCGACTCGGCCGACCTGCCGCTCAACGTCTCGCGCGAAATCCTGCAGGAGTCGAAGGACATCGACGCCATCCGCGCCGGCTGCACCAAGAAAATCCTGGGGCTGCTGGAAGACCTGGCAGAAAACCAGAAGGACAAGTACGCCACCTTCTGGAAGGAATTCGGCCGCGTCTTCAAGGAAGGGGCCGGCGACGAGTTTGCCAACCGCGACAAGTGGGCCGGATTGTTGCGTTTTTCCACCACCCACACGGACCAGGAGGCGCAGACCGAATCCCTGAAGGACGTCATCGGCCGCATGAAGGAAGGCCAGGAAGCCCTCTATTACGTGACGGCGGACACCTTTGCCGCGGCGAAGAACAGCCCCCACCTGGAAATCTTCCGCAAGCAGGGCATCGAAGTGCTGCTGCTGTCGGACCGGGTGGACGAATGGGTGGTCTCCCATCTGGATGCATTCGAAGGCAAGAAGCTGCTGTCCGTGGCCAAGGGCGACCTCGACCTCGCCAAGCTGGGCGGTGCTGCGCCCAAAATCGAAACGCCCGATGGTGAAGCCCTGAAGCCCTTGCTGGAAGCCATGAAGACGGCGTTGGGTGAACGCGTCAAGGAAGTGCGCGTCAGCCACCGCCTGACCGAATCGCCGGCTTGCCTGGTGGTGGAGGAAGGTGCGCTTTCGGGCAACCTGGAGCGGATGCTGAAGGCAGCCGGGCAGAACGTGCCGTCATCCAAACCCATTCTGGAAATCAATCCCGACCACCGTCTGGTGCTGCGCCTCAAGCTGGAAACTGACGCCCAACGCATTGCCGACTGGAGCACGCTGTTGTTCGAACAGTCGCTGCTGGCGGAAGGGGGACAACTGGAAGATCCGGCCAGCTTCGTGAAGCGGCTCAACCAGTTGATGCTGCAGTAACTGAGGGGTGCCGCGGGCCCATGGCCTTGAGCCAGAGCAGGCCCGCCACCGTCTTGGCATCGTTGATGATGCCCTCCTCGATCCAGCCATAGGCCTGTTTGAGCGGGACGGGAATCGTTTCCAGAAACTCTTCCTCGTCCCGGCGGTGGGCATTGAAAGTCAGCCCGCGCGCCAGAAAGAACGCGATGCGTTCGGTGGAATAGGCTATGCACAGGTGCAGGGTGGCCAGTTGCTGCCAGTCTGCCGCCACATAGCCGGTCTCTTCCAGCAATTCGCGTTGCGCTGCCTCCAGGGGGGGCTCGTCCGGTTCCAGCTTGCCTGCAGGAATTTCGTAATAGTGGCGCCGATTGGGATAACGGTACTGGTATTCCAGCAGTACCGTCTCGTCATCGAGCAGGGGAATGATGGCGGCAGCGCCGTTGTGCACGATGTATTCGCGCACCGTCTGCTGCCCGTCGGGCAGGCGCACCGTGTCACGGCGTACGTCCAGCAGGCGGCCCTTGAAGACCTGCTCCGAATCCACCTGATGCTCGGTAAAATCGTGCGGCAGGTGGGGAAACGCCGTCACGGGCCCTATCCTCTCAGGGATTGCCCGATGGAAGCCATGCACAGGTCGATCAGGGGTTGGGGCACGATGCCCAGCACGAGGATGGCCAGGGCATTGAGCCCGATCAGGACACGGTGATCGGTTTCGGCCACCAGCGGGGACTCGTCCACGGGTTCATCCATGTACATGAGCTTGATGACGCGCAGGTAATAGAAGGCGCCGATCAGCGACATCATCACCGCAAACACCACCAGCCAGGTCATGCCGGCATCCAGCACGGCGCTCAATACCGACAGCTTGGCAAAGAAGCCCACGGACACGGGAATGCCGGCCATGGAAATCATCACCAGCAACATCATGAAGGCATACCAGGGACTGCGCTTGTTCAGCCCCTTCAGGTCTTCCAGCTGGTCGGCTTCAAAACCGTCGCGGCTCAACATCAGGATGAGGCCGAAGGCGCCAAGGCTCATCATCACATAGGCCACCATGTAGAACATGGCCGAGGCATAGCCCGCCAGTGACCCGGAGAGGATGCCCAGCAGCAGGAAGCCCATGTGCGAGATGGTGGAATAGGCCAGCATGCGCTTGAGGTTGGTCTGGGCGATGGCGGTCACGTTGCCCAGCAGCATGGACAGCACGGCCACGATGACCAGCATGGACTGCCAGTCCGATACCATGGGCCCCAGCGCGCCCACCAGCAGGCGCATGAAGAAGGCAAAGGCCGCCACCTTGGGCGCCGTGCTGACGAAGAGGGTCACTGCCGTGGGCGATCCCTCGTACACATCGGGCACCCACATGTGGAAGGGCACCACCCCCAGCTTGAAGGCAAGCCCTGCTACCACGAACACCAGGCCAAACACCAGGATGGCGGGATCAGCGGCACCCGAGGCGATAGCATTGGCCACCATGGGCATGAACAACGAGCCGGTGGCGCCATAGAGCATGGACAGGCCATACAACAGCAGGCCCGAGGCCAGGGCCGCCAGCACGAAGTATTTCATGGCGGCTTCGCTGGCTCTGGCCGAATCCCGTTGCAATGCAATCAGCGCGCACATGGACAGCGAGAGCAGTTCCAGGCCCAGGTAGAGCACCAGGAAATGGTTGGCGGAAATCATCACCATGATGCCCAGCAGGGCAAACATCAGCAGTACGTAGAACTCGCCGCGAAACAGCCCGCGCGACTGGTTGTAGGTGCGCGAGTAGGCCATGACGAAGGAGACCGCCACGATGGCCACCAGCTTCAGGGTGCGCGCCATGGGGTCGTCGATGAACATGCCGCCGAAGGTGGAGAGTGCATGGCCTGAGGCGCCCATCACCAGCAGTGCTGCCGTCACCAGCAGAGCCAGTTGGGAGTAAGCGTAGGTCAGAAAGCGCTTGGAATCCGAAATGAACAGGTCCAGCATCAGGATGGCCGAGAGCGCCGTCAGCAGGAAGATTTCCGGATAGACCGGGGCCAGATAGGGGGTGGCGAAAGTCATCATCGCTCCATCAAAACTTCGAGACCGAGGTTTGCTCGATCAACTGTTGCACCGAGGCATGCATGGTGTCGGTGAACGGCTTGGGATAAAGGCCCATGGCCAGCACCAGGATGGCCAGAATGGCCAGGAACAGGGTTTCACGCCCGCTGACGTCCTTGAGTTCGGCCACATGGGCGTTGGCCGTTTCGCCAAACACCACGCGCTTGTACATCCACAGCGTATAGGCTGCGCCGAAAATGAGGGTGGTGGCCGCCAGCGCTGCATACCAGAAGTTGACCTGGATGGCGCTCAAGGTGACGATGAATTCGCCAATGAAACCACTCGTGCCCGGCAGGCCGGCGTTGGCCATGGCAAACAGCATGAAGAAAGCGGAAAACACCGGCATGGTGTTGACCACGCCGCCGTAATCGGAAATCTGGCGCGAGTGCATGCGGTCATAGAGTACGCCAATGCACAGGAACATGGCGCCGGACACGAAGCCGTGCGAGATCATCTGCAGCAGCGCCCCTTCCGTCCCCATGGCATTGAACATGAAAATCCCCAGGGTGACGAACCCCATGTGGGCAATGGACGAATAGGCCACCAGCTTCTTCATGTCGTTTTGCACCAGCGCCACGAGGCCGATGTACACCACCGCAATCAGCGACAGGGCAATGACGTAGCCGGACAGGGCATGGCTGGCATCCGGCGTGATGGGCAGGTTAAAGCGCAGGAATCCGTACGCACCGATCTTGAGGGTGATGGCGGCGAGGATGACCGAACCGCCCGTGGGCGCTTCCACGTGCGCATCGGGCAACCAGGTGTGCACCGGCCACATGGGCACCTTGACCGCAAAGGACATGAAGAAGGCGATGAAGAGCAGGATCTGCACACCCAGCGGCAGAGGCAGGATCTGGAACTTGATGATCTCGAAAGAACCGCCCGCTTCGAAGTACAGGTAGATGAAGGCCGCCAGCATCAACAGCGAGCCCAGCAGGGTATACAGGAAAAACTTGATGGCGGCATACACCCGTCGCGGTCCGCCCCAGATGCCGATGATGAGGAACATGGGAATCAGCATGGCCTCGAAGAACACATAGAACAGGATGGCATCGAGCGCGGCAAAGACCCCGTTGATGAGGCCGGACATGATGAGGAAGGCCGCCATGTACTGGGCGAGGCGCTTTTCGATGACCACCCAGCCCGCAATCACCACCAGCACGGTCATGAAGCTGTTGAGCAGCACAAACCACAGGGAGATGCCGTCGATGCCGAGGTGATAGTTGATGCTGAAGGCGGGAATCCAGGGGGCCATTTCCACGAACTGCATGGCCGCCGTGTCATTGACAAACCCGAGGTACAGCGGCACGGTCACCGCGAAGCCCAGCACGGCACCGATGAGCGCCAGCCACCGGGTGCGACAGGCGTTTTTTTCGCTGCCGGTGGCCAGCACCAGCACGCCAGCCAGGATCGGCAACCAGATGCTCAGGGACAGGAAGTGATTTGCAGTCATGAATATCCGCTCAGGTTACGCCTTGACGAACCACAGGCTCATCAGGATGAACACGCCAAAGATCATGATGAAGGCGTAGTGGTAGATGTATCCGGTCTGGATGCGGCGCAGTCTGCCCGAGAAGCGCTCCACCAAGTGGGCCGATCCGTTGACGGCGCCGTCGATCACGGACACGTCGCCTTTGTGCCAGAAGGCGCTGCCCACCTTGAGCGCGCCATGGGCAAAGAAGACTTCGTTGAACCGGTCGAAGTAATACTTGTGGTCCAGCAGCGTGTAGAGGCCGCCAAAACGCGCCTGGATGGCTGCGGGCACATGCGTCCACTTGAGGTACAGGGCGGCAGCGGTGGCAATGCCCGCGAGCGCCAGCCAGAAGGGCAGCGCCATCATGCCGTGCATGATGAACTCGCCCACGCCGTGCCACTCCTCGCGCATGGCGTGCAGTCCGCCATTGCCGGGCAGCACCGTGATGGCATTGCCAAAGTACTGGCCCATCACCATGGGCTCGATGTACAGGTAACCGGTCACCGCCGAAGGAATGGCCAGCAGGATCAGCGGCACGGTAATCACCCAGGGCGATTCGTGCAGGTGCTCGCGCGTGTGGTGGTCCATGCGCGGCTTGCCATGAAAGGTCATGAACAGCATTCTGAAGCTGTAGAAGGCCGTGACGAAGACGCCCACCAGCACGGCAAAGGTGGCATAACCCGCCCCCGGAATGGTGCTGCCCTGCACCGCCTCGATGATGGCGTCCTTGGAGAAGAACCCGGCAAAGGGCGGAATCCCGGCCAGCGCCAGCGAGCCGATCACGGCGGTGACGTAGGTGATGGGCATGTACTTGCGCAGCCCGCCCATGTTGCGCATGTCCTGTTCGTGGTGCATGGCGTGGATCACCGAGCCTGCACCCAGGAACAGCAGGGCCTTGAAGAAGGCATGGGTACCCAGATGGAAAATCGCCACGGGGTAGGCCGAGGCGCCCAGCGCCACCGTCATGTAGCCCAGCTGCGAGAGGGTGGAATAGGCCACCACCCGCTTGATGTCGTTCTGGATGATGCCGAGGAAGGCCATGAACAGGGCCGTACTGGCTCCCACCACCAGCACCACGGTGCGCGCCGTCTCGGAAAGCTCAAACAGCGGGGACATGCGCGAGACCATGAAGATCCCTGCCGTCACCATGGTGGCCGCGTGGATCAGTGCTGAAATGGGCGTGGGGCCTTCCATGGAGTCGGGCAGCCACACATGCAGCGGCATCTGGGCCGACTTGCCCATGGCGCCGATGAACAGCAGGATGCACACCACGGTCAGCAGCGATACCGGGCTATCGGACAGCAGCGCAATGCTGTCCTGGGCCAGCATGGGCGCGCGCGCAAACACGGTGGCGTAATCGAGCGAGCCGAAATGGGCGAGGATGAGTCCGATGCCCAGCAAAAACCCCAGATCGCCCACGCGATTGACGAGGAACGCCTTGAGATTGGCGTAGATGGCGGTGGGGCGGGTGTACCAGAAACCGATCAGCAGGTAAGACACCAGGCCCACGGCTTCCCAGCCAAAGAACAGCTGCAGGAAGTTGTTGGACATCACCAGCATCAGCATGGAAAAGGTGAACAGCGAGATATAGCTGAAGAAGCGCTGGTAGCCGGGGTCTTCGTGCATGTAGCCCACGGTGTAGATGTGCACCATGAGGGAGACGAAGGTGACGATCAGCATCATGGTCACGGTAAGCGGGTCGATCAGGAAGCCCACCACCAGCGAAATGTCTTCGGTGGTCATCCAGGTGTAGACCGTGCCGTTGAACAGGTGTCCGGCAAAGACGTCCTGGGCAATCACCACCGAGGCCACGAAGGAGATGGCCACACCCAGGATGGTGACGACGTGGCTTCCGGTACGCCCCAGCGCCTTGCCGAAGAGTCCTGCCAGAAGTGCGCCGGCGAGGGGTGCGAGGGGAACCAGCAGATAAAGGCTAAACATGCTCATGGAGGCTCATTCCTTGAGACTGCCCAGATCATCCACATTGATGGAGCGGATGTTTCGGAACAGTACGACCAAAATCGCGAGGCCGATGGCCGACTCGGCTGCGGCAACGGTCAAGATGAAAAACACGAAGACCTGCCCTGCCATGTCGTGCAGGTAGTGGGAAAACGCCACGAAGTTGAGGTTGACGGCCAGCAGCATCAGTTCGATGCACATCAGCAGGATGATGACATTCTTGCGGTTCAGAAAAATGCCCACCACGCTGATGGCGAACAGCACGGCGCCGAGCATCAGGTAATCGGTCAGATTGATCATCAACGGTCCTTTTCGGCGCGCATGGCCACGATGCGAATTCGGTCGGCCGCCTTGACGCGAACTTGCTGCGCCGGATCCATGTACCTGGAATCCTTGCGCCGCCGCAGCGTCAGGGCAATGGCCGCAACGATGGCCACCAGCAGGATGACGGCGGCCAGTTCAAAGGGATAGACATAGTCGGTGTAGAGCAAAAGTCCCAGCTCGCGGGTGTTGCTGACCCCAGGCGCTGCCGGGGCCATGCCGGCCCCCAGTGAGGCAAACTGCTTGCTGCTCACCACCAGCACCATCTCCACCACCATCAGCAGGCCCACACCCAGCCCCAGGGGCAGGTGCTTCCAGAACCCCTCGCGCAGCCGCGCCAGATCCACGTTGAGCATCATCACCACAAACAGGAACAGCACCATCACGGCCCCCACGTACACCAGCACCAGGGCAATGGAGAGAAATTCGGCTTCCAGCATCATCCACAACCCGGCCCCGTTGAAGAAGGCCAGCACCAGAAACAGGGCCGCATGCACCGGATTGCGCGCCGTGATCACGCCCACGGCGGCCCCCAGCAGCACCAGCGCGAAGGCAGAAAATATCAGTACGGAAAAATCAGTCACCTTGGGATTTCCTTATCGGAAGCGTGCGTCTTCGGCACGATCGGCTGCAATCTGGGCTTCGTAGAGATCTCCCACCGCCAGCAGTTTTTCCTTGGTCATGAGCAGGTCGCCGCGTTGTTCGCCGTGATATTCAAAGATGCGCGTCTCGACGATGGAATCCACCGGACAGGATTCTTCGCAGAAACCGCAGAAAATGCATTTGGACAGATCGATGTCGTAGCGCGTGGTGCGGCGGCTGCCATCGGCACGCTCTTCGGACTCGATGGTGATGGCCATGGCCGGGCACACCGCCTCGCACAACTTGCAGGCAATGCAGCGCTCTTCGCCGTTGGGGTAGCGGCGCAGCGCATGCAGCCCACGAAAGCGCGGCGATTGCGGGGTTTTTTCCTCGGGATACTGGACGGTGATCTTGCGCGACAGGAAGTGGCGTCCCGTCACGCCCATCCCCTTGATCAGCTCGGTGAGCGTCCAGCTTTTAACGAATTCTTTAATGGCACCCATGTACAGGCCCTCGGTCAATGGAACCAGATGTTGAGGATGGGCAAGCCGCGCAACGGCTCCTGCATGAGCGCGCCCACCACCACCAGCCACACCAGCGTCACCGGAATGAACACCTTCCAGCCCAGGCGCATGATCTGGTCATAGCGGTAGCGCGGGAAGGTGGCCCTGAACCACAAAAACAGGAACAGCACGAAACTCATCTTGGCAAACAGCCACAGGATGCCATCTGGCAGGAAGGGCAATGGCGACAGCCAGCCCCCCATGAACATGATGGCGGTGAGCGCCGAGATCAGGATCATGTTGGCGTATTCGGCCAGGAAGAAAATGGCAAAGGTCATGCCGGAATATTCCACATGGAAGCCGGCCACGATTTCCGATTCGCCTTCGGCCACGTCAAAGGGCGCCCGGTTGGTTTCGGCCGTTCCCGAGATGACGTACACCACGAACATGGGCAGCAGCGGAATCCAGTTCCACTGCAGCAGGCCCAGCGGCCCCTGCTGGGCTTTGACGATCTCCACCAGGTTGAGGCTGTGCGACATCATCAGCACCGTCACCAAGGCAAAGCCCATGGCGATTTCATAGGAGACGATCTGGGCTGCGGAACGCAGGGCGCCCAAAAAGGCGTACTTGGAGTTGGAGGCCCAGCCCGCGATCACCACGCCGTAAACGCCCATGGAAGTGATGGCCATGATGTACAGCAGGCTGGCGTCCACGTTGGTGAGAATAAGTTCGGGCGTGAAAGGCACCACGGCCCAGGCGGCCAGGGCCGGCATGATGGCCAGCACCGGGCCCAGCACGAAAAGGAACTTGTTGGCGCCGCTGGGCACCACGATTTCCTTCATGAGCAGCTTGATGGCATCCGCAATGGGTTGCAGCAGACCATAGGGGCCAACCCGGTTGGGACCGATGCGGATTTGCATGTAGCCAATCACCTTGCGCTCCACCAGCGTGAGGTAGGCTACCGCGCCCATCAGCGGCAGCACGATCACCACGATCCTGACGAAGGCCCATACGGCGGGCCACAAGGGCCCGAAAAATTGCTGTATTTCCTGTGGAACCATCATGCGCAAGCCTCCAGGGACACCATCCCCAACGCGTCGCCCAAACCAGCGGTGGCAGGATGCGCGGTGGGAATGCGCGCGCAACCTTCGGGAAGGCCCGCATCAAAGGCCAGCGGCAATTCGGCCATGCCCTCGCCCTGGCGCACCCGCACCCGCTGCCCTGCCGCAAGGCCCAGGCGCGCACCCAGCTGGGGATGCACCGTCACCTGCAGGGTGGACGCCAGGCGCGTGGCCTGCAATGAGGGCGAACGGCGCACCAGCGGATCGGCGTGGTACACGGGCACCTCGCCAACGCGCTCGATGGTGCCGAGCGAAGCCCGCACCTTGAGCTGGGGCATGCCGGTCAGTCCGTTGTCGCAGCACTGGCTGGCCACGAGGGCGAGGTCCGGGGACATTTCGATGCGCACGTCTTCCACCGATTCGTAATCGAAACCGGAGCGCTCGAACAGGTTGCCCAGCACGCGCAACACCTTCCAGGCCGGACGCGCCTCGCCCTTCGGGGCCACCACGCCGTTGAAGGATTGAACCCGTCCTTCCATGCTGATGAAGGTGCCGGCGGTTTCGGTAAAGGGCGCAATGGGCAGGATGACCGTGGCCCATTCGGGGGCGCGCCCCTTGAAGGCGCTGAGGGCCACGACGAAATCAGCAGCCTTGAGGGCGGCCATGGCCAGGGCCGGATCGGCGCAGTCCAGTTCGGGTTCCAGCCCCATCACGAGGTATGCCTTGCGCGGATTGCGCAGCATGGCCTGGGCATCGAGCCCGCCAGCCGAGTGCGTTCCCAGTGCGCCGCGATGCGGCACGGCCCCGGCGAGGGTGGCCCCCACGCTGTTGGCGGCTTCACCCAGCACGCCCAGGGGGCAATCGAGCAGGCGCGCCAGTTCGGCGGCCAGTGCATAGAGCGTGCCGTAGGCCGGGTGGTGCTGCGCGAGGTGGCCCAGGAAAATGGCCCGCGCGGGGTCGCCCAGGAGGTTTTCGGCAATGCGCTCGGCCGTCTCAGAGGGCGCGCCACCCACCATGGACTGGAGCGCGCTGGCCACGGCCTGACCCTGGCGAGCGGCCACGGCCTGCAGCACCTGGGCCAGCAGCCCCGGCATCTCGCTGGGCGTACCCGTCAACTGCTGGGCCACCGGCATGGCGAGATTGTCCACGAACGGATTGATGAGGTTGACCCTGGCACCCTGGGCGACCGCACGCCGCAGTCGCACGGCCAGCAACGGCTGTTCCTGGCGCAGGGCACTGCCCACCACGAGGCAGGATTTGAGTTCGCCGCAACGCGCCACGGGCATGCCCAGCCAGGGGGTGCCGCGCTGCACGGCGTCGAGGGCGAAGTCCGTCTGGCGCGTGCGGTGGTCGATGTTGTGCGAGCCCAGTTCGCGCATCAGTTTCTGGGCCAGATAGAGTTCTTCCAGGGTCTGGTGGGGGCTGACCAGCGCACCCAGCGCTTCCCTGCCGTGGGCATCGCCCACCTTGGTGAAGGCATCCACCACCACCTGCAATGCCTCGGCCCAATCCGTTTCCACCCACTGGCCATCCTGCCTGACCATGGGCCGCGTCAGACGATCGTCGCTGTGCAGCGCCTCGTAGGAGAAGCGGTCGCGGTCGGAAAGCCAGCATTCGTTGATGTCGTCGTTGGCGCGGGGCAGTACCCGGGCCACCTGGGTATTCTGTTTGACCTGGACCACCACGTTGGTGCCCAGCCCGTCGTGGGGGCTGACCGAAGGGTAACGGGTGAGTTCCCAGGAACGCGCACTGTAGCGGAAAGGCTTGCTGGTGAGCGCGCCCACGGGGCACAGGTCGATGGCGTTACCGGACACTTCGGAATCCACCGTGAGGTCCATGAACGCCAGGATTTCGGAATGCTCGCCCCGTCCGCCCACACCCAGTTCCATGATGCCGGCAATTTCCTGCCCGTAACGCACGCAGCGCGTGCACAGGATGCAGCGCGTCATGTCGGTGGCAATGAGGGAACCCAGGTCCTTGTTGGAGACCACGCGTTTTTCTTCGCGATAGCGCGAGGCAACCCCGCCATAACCCACGCTGAGGTCCTGCAGCTTGCATTCACCACCCTGGTCGCAGATGGGGCAATCGAGCGGATGGTTGATCAGCAGAAACTCCATCACGGCCTTCTGGGCCTTGATGGCAAACTCGGAATGGGTTTGCACCTTCATGCCTTCGGTGACGGGCGTGGCGCAGGCTGGTAGCGGCTTGGGTGCCTTTTCCACCTGCACGAGGCACATGCGGCAGTTGGCTGCGATGGACAGCTTGCGGTGATAGCAGAAGTGGGGAATCTTGATGCCCAGCTTCTTGGCCGCATCCATCACGGTGCGCCCGCTTTCCACCTGGGTGGATTGCCCGTCAATTTCGATATTCAGCAGTGCCATTGCTTACGCTACCTTTTCCTGGCGTTGGGGCATGTCCACCAGACACCGCTTGTGGGTGACGTGGTGTTCGAACTCCGAACGGAAATGATTGACGAAACTGCGCACGGGCATTGCGGCGGCATCCCCCAGGGCGCAGATGGTACGACCCTGGATGTTGTCGCTCAGGGACAGCAGGAGGTCGAGGTCTTCGGCCCGCCCCGTGCCATGCTCGATGCGATGGACGATGCGATAGAGCCAGCCCGTGCCTTCGCGACAGGGCGTGCATTGTCCGCAGGATTCTTCATGATAGAAATACGACAGGCGCTCGAGCGCACGCACCATGCACACGGTTTCATCCATCACGATGACCGCACCCGAGCCCAGCATGGAGCCCGCCTTGGCGATGGCATCGTAATCCATGTCGGTCTGCATCATGATCTCGCCGGGCAATACCGGCATGGACGAGCCCCCCGGTATGACGGCCTTGATCTTGCGGCCATCACGCATGCCGCCGGCCATTTCCAGCAGCGTTGCAAAAGGGGTGCCCAGCGGGACTTCGTAGTTGCCCGGACGGGTGACGTGGCCCGAGACCGAAAAGATCTTGGTGCCGCCATTGTTGGGTTTACCCAGTTCCAGGAAAGCCTCGCCGCCATTGCGGATGATCCAGGGCACGCTGGCAAAGGTTTCCGTATTGTTGATGGTGGTGGGCTTGCCATACAGGCCATAGGTGGCAGGGAATGGCGGCTTGTAGCGCGGCTGTCCCTTTTTGCCCTCGAGCGACTCCAGCAGGGCCGTTTCCTCGCCACAGATGTAGGCACCGTAACCGTGGTGGTTGAAGAGTTCGAAGGAAAAATTCGAGCCCAGGATGTTTTTTCCCAGGAAGCCCGCGTCACGCGCTTCCTGCAATGCCTCTTCACAACGCAGGTAAGTGGCCCAGATTTCGCCGTGGATGTAGTTATAGCCACGCGTGGCGCCCATGGCGTAGGCGGCGATGATCATGCCCTCGATCAGGGCATGGGGGTTGAAACGCAGGATGTCGCGGTCCTTGAAGGTGCCCGGCTCGCCCTCGTCCGAGTTGCAGACGATGTATTTGTCGCCCTGGTAGTTCTTGGGCATGAAGGTCCACTTGAGACCGCTGGGAAAACCTGCGCCACCACGGCCGCGCAGCGAGGACTTCTTGACCTCGTCCACCACCTGCTCGGGCGTCATGCCCGAGAGCACCTTGCGCAGGGCCTCATAGCCGCCGCGCTTGACGTAGTCAGCAAGGCGCCAGGTGCGCTCGCCATCAAGACCGCCCGTGATCACCTGGGTCATGACTTCAACTCCTTGAGCAGGGCATCCACTTTGTCTTCGTCCATGAAGGAGTGCATGTCGTGGTTGTTGACCAGCAGCACCGGCGCATCGCCGCAGGCGCCGAAACACTGGCCTTCCTTGAGGCTGAATTCGCCGTCGGGGGTGACCTCATTGAAGTCGATGCCCAGGCGCCGCTTGAGGTTGTCGCACAGTTCGGTGGCGCCGGACAGGGCGCACGGCAGATTGGTGCAGACCGTGATCTTGTGCCGCCCCATGGGCTTCAGGTTGTACATTTCGTAGAAGGTGGCCACTTCGTACACGGCGATGGGCGTCATGCCCAGGTATTCCGCCACGCTGTTCATGACCTCGCGCGACAGCCAGCCGTGCTCGTCCTGGGCGATGCGCAACGCGGACATGACGGCCGACTGCTTCTGGTCCGCGGGGTACTTGGCAATCTCGTGGTCAATCTGTTGTTTTGATTGCAGGCTTAGCATGATCAGCGATCCACCTCTCCAAACACGATATCCTGGGTTCCGATGATGGCAACCACGTCCGCAATCATGTGACCGCGCGACATTTCGTCCAGCCCCGCCAGATGGGCAAAACCAGGCGCCCGGATCTTGAGGCGGTAAGGCTTGTTGGCGCCATCGGACACCAGGTAAATCGAGAATTCGCCCTTGGGGGCTTCGATGCTGGCCAGGGCTTCGCCTGCCGGCACGTGAAAACCTTCGGTGAAGAACTTGAAATGGTGAATCAGTTCTTCCATGTTCTCTTTCATCTTGGCTCGCGCGGGCGGGGCCACCTTGTGGTTTTCGCTGATCACCGGGCCGGGGTTGCGGCGCAGCCAGTCCACGCACTGTTTGATGATGCGGTTGGACTGGCGCATCTCTTCGATGCGCACCAGGTAACGGTCATAGCAGTCGCCGTTCACGCCCACCGGAATGTCGAAATCCATGTCGGCATACACTTCATAGGGCTGCTTTTTGCGCAGATCCCATTCCACCCCCGAGCCGCGCAGCATGGGGCCGGTAAAGCCCAGCGCCAGTGCACGCTCGGGTGCGACCACGCCAATGCCGACGGTACGCTGTTTCCAGATGCGGTTGTCGGTGAGCAGGGTTTCGTAATCGTCCACATAGCCGGGAAAGCGGTTGGTGAAGTCTTCGATGAAGTCCAGCAGCGAACCCTGGCGGTTTTCGTTGAGGCGCGTGGCCTTGCCCTCCGAGCGCCCGCCGCGCACCTTGCTGGCCAGATGCTGGGGCATGCGATCGGGAAGGTCGCGATAGACGCCGCCGGGTCGGTAGTAGGCCGCATGCAGGCGCGCTCCGGAAACTGCCTCGTAGCAGTCCATGAGGTCTTCGCGTTCACGGAAGGCATACAGGAACACCGTCATTGCCCCCACATCCAGGGCATGGGCACCCAGCCACAGCAGATGATTGAGCACGCGCGTGATTTCATCGAACATGACGCGGATATACTGGGCCCGCAGCGGCACTTCCAGCTGCAGCAGCTTTTCCAGCGCCATCACATAGCCATGCTCGTTGCACATCATGGACACATAGTCCAGGCGGTCCATGTAGGGCACGGTTTGCAGGTAGGTGCGGGTTTCGGCCAGTTTTTCGGTGGCACGATGCAACAGGCCGATGTGCGGGTCAGCGCGCTCGATGACTTCGCCATCCAGTTCCAGCACCAGGCGCAGTACGCCGTGGGCCGCCGGATGCTGCGGCCCGAAGTTCATGGTGTAGTTGCGAATTTCAGCCATGGCGTTCGGTATCCCCGTAATGTTCTGGTCGAATCGTGCGCGGAACGATTTCGCGCGGCAGGATGGAGACGGGCTGGTACACCACGCGCCCCTGTTCGGGGTCGTAGCGCATCTCGACGTTTCCGGAAATGGGGAAATCCTTGCGGAAAGGATGCCCCACGAAGCCGTAATCCGTCAGGATGCGGCGCAGGTCGGGGTGGCCGTTGAAGACGATGCCGAAGAGGTCGAAGGCTTCGCGCTCAAACCAGTTGGCCACGGGCCAGACCGACACCACCGATGCCAGCAGCGGGTGCTGGTCATCCTCGGCAAACACCTTGACGCGCAGGCGCCGGTTATGGGTGACGGAGAGCAGATGGACGACCGCGCAAAAGCGCCGTCCCGACCAGCCCTCGTAAGTGGAATAATCCATGCCGCACAGGTCGGTGAGCTGTTCGAATTTGAGGGCATCGGTATCGCGCAGGCGCTGGGCCACGGAAAGCCAGTGATCGGCGTGAACCGTCAGGGTCAGTTCATCGAGGCGGACAAGCTGCGAGACAACGGCCTCTCCCAGAACATCGGCCAGCGTTTGGGACAGGGTTTCGAGTGATTGTGACATGGTCATCAGGCGACGCGCGCTATGGTGTTGGTACGGCGAATCTTTTGCTGCAGCTGGATGATGCCGAACAACAGGGCCTCAGCGGTGGGAGGGCATCCGGGCACGTACACGTCCACCGGAACCACCCGGTCACAACCACGCACTACCGAGTAGGAGTAGTGGTAGTACCCGCCGCCGTTGGCGCAGGAGCCCATGGACAGCACCCAGCGCGGTTCGGCCATCTGGTCGTAGACCTTGCGCAGGGCCGGGGCCATCTTGTTGCACAGGGTGCCGGCCACGATCATGAGATCGGACTGGCGCGGACTGGGGCGGAACACGATGCCGAAGCGGTCCAGGTCGTAGCGTGACGCGCCGGCCTGCATCATTTCCACGGCACAGCACGCCAGACCAAACGTCATGGGCCAGAGAGAGCCCGTGCGCGTCCAGTTGATGACGGTGTCGAGACTGGTGGTGACAAATCCTTCCTTCAATACGCCTTCAAGCGCCATGACAACCTCCTGAGTGGCACTGCAGGGCCGGGATCACTCCCACTCCAGCGCGCCCTTGACCCACTCGTAAATGAAACCCACCACCAGGATGGCCAGAAACACCATCATGGCGACAAAGCCGGGCAGGCCGATGTCCTTGAGGACCACCGCCCAGGGAAAAAGGAATGCAATTTCAAGATCGAAGAGGATGAACAGGATGGCGACGAGGTAGTAACGCACATCAAAACGCATGCGGGCATCTTCAAAGGCTTCGAAGCCGCACTCATAGGGAGAGTTTTTTTCGGGATTGGGGCGACTGGGCGCCAGCAATTTACCCAGCAACGGCGGTACGACTCCCACCGCCAAGCCCACGAGGATGAAGAGCAGTACCGGCAAATAATTTTGCACCATTGCGTTCTCGCAAATATGTATGGTGCCGATGAGCAGACTCGAACTGCTACGGCTTTCGCCACCGCCCCCTCAAGACGGCGTGTCTACCAATTTCACCACATCGGCACGATCAAAAACTGCATGTTCCCGACCCTGGGGCCGGGAGGAAAAAACCCTTACTTCGGTATTTCTGAAGACTTTGAATTCGGTGCTGCGGGTACGGCCGGCGCAGAAACGGCAGGCGCCTGGGGCGCCGCTTGCTGCATCACGCTGCCATTTCCCGTGCCATGCCCGGAGTACCAGGTCAGCAGCAGGCTGGTGGAAAAAAACACGGCGGCGAGGACGGCCGTGCTGCGGCTCAGGAAATTACTGGCCCCGGAAGCACCAAACAGTCCGCCGGCCGAGCCGCTACCAAAGGCCGCGCCCATGTCGGCGCCCTTGCCATGCTGGATCAGTACCAGCCCGATGACGCTCACTGCCGCCACGATATGCACCAGCCAAACTGCGGTTTCCAGCATTTGCTTCCCCAAAAATCCAATCCGTTCAGGCCGTTGCTGCAGCCCGCCCGATATCCAAGAAATCGTCGGCCACCAGCGAGGCTCCCCCCACCAACGCGCCGTCTACATCAGGCAATCCCATCAATTCTAGCGCGTTAGAAGGTTTGACGCTACCTCCGTAGAGAATTTGCAGTCCCGCCCCCACCACCCAGTCGGCATTGGACACCCGGGAACGCAGTGCGGCGTGGACTTCCTGGACCTGTGCAGGGGTGGCGCTCCTGCCCGTACCAATGGCCCAGACCGGCTCGTAGGCCAGCACGGCCTGGGGCATGCGGCGCACGCCGACCGCCTCGAGGACGGCATCCAGTTGCCGGTGCACCACCGCCAGCGTCTCACCCGCCTCACGCTGCGCCAGGGTTTCACCCAGGCAGATGATGGGGATGAGCGCACCTTCAATGGCCGCCCGTGCCTTGGCCCCCACGCGCGCATCGGATTCGCCATGGCGCGCGCGGCGCTCGGAATGGCCCACGATCACATAGCGACAGCCCATGTCCTGCAGCATAGCCACCGAGACCTCGCCGGTGTAGGCGCCCGCGGCCTCCTCGCTGACGTCCTGGGCGCCCCAGGCGCAGGCAGAACCGGCCAGCAGGGCCTGTACCTGCGGCAGGTAGGGAAACGGGGTCATGACGGCCATGGTGACGGTGGGCAGCGTGGCAGCCCCTGCGGCCACCGAATGGAGCAATGCCGGGTTGGTGGCCAGGGAACCCTGCATCTTCCAGTTCCCGGCGATGAACTTGTTGCGCATGGATGCTCCGTGACGAGGTTGGTTAACCGAATTTGCCGGTAATGTAGTCTTCCGTGGCCTTCTGTGTGGGCTTGGTGAAAATCTTGTCGGTTTCGTCGAACTCGATGAGCTCGCCCAGGTACATGTATGCCGTGAAGTCCGACACCCGGGCCGCCTGTTGCATATTATGCGTCACGATGACCACGGTGTAATCCGATTTGAGATCGTGCACCAGCTCTTCGATGTGCGCCGTGGAAATGGGGTCGAGCGCCGAGCAGGGCTCGTCCAGCAGGATCACTTCCGGGCGGATGGCGATGCAGCGCGCAATGCACAGGCGCTGCTGTTGCCCGCCCGAGAGCCCGTTGCCGCTCTGGTTGAGCTTGTCCTTGACCTCGTTCCACAGGGCCGCCTTGGTGAGCGCCCACTCCACCCGTTCATCCATCTGGCGCGCGTTGAGCCGCTCGTACAGCTTCACCCCAAAGGCGATGTTGTCGTAGATGGACATGGGAAACGGCGTGGGCTTTTGAAACACCATGCCCACCCGCGCCCGCAGCAGGGTGGGGTCCACCTTGGTGTCCAGCACGTTGCGGCCATCCAGGAGGATCTGGCCGGTGGCGCGGTTTTGCGGGTACAGCTCGTGAAGCCGGTTGAAGGTGCGCAACAGCGTGGATTTGCCACAGCCCGAGGGACCGATGAAGGCGGTCACCTTGTTGGACTGGATGTCCATGGAGACATTCTTGATGGCGTGAAACTTGCCGTAATAGAAATTGAGATCGCGAATGGCAATGCGCAGATTCTGGTCGTCAGCTTGGTGTCGGGCACTCATGGGATGGGTCTCTGGCAACAGCCTCAGGAATTATGTTGTCGAAACAGCACGCGCGCCAGGATATTGATGCCCAGCACGCTCAAGGTGATCAGGATGGCCCCGCCCCACGCGATTCTGTGCCAGTCGTCATAAGGGCTCATGGCAAACTGGAAAATCACCACCGGCAGGTTGGCCATGGGGGCATTCATGTCGTGGGTCATGAACTGGTTGTTGAGCGCCGTGAACAGCAGGGGCGCCGTTTCGCCGCTGATGCGGGCCACCGCCAGCAGCACGCCCGTGGCAATCCCGGTGCGCGCGGCCCGGTAGGAGACCAGCGCGATCATTTTCCACTTGGGGGCCCCCAGGGCGATGGCGGCTTCACGCAGGCTGTCCGGCACCAGCTTCAACATGTCGTCGGTGGTGCGCACCACCACCGGAACCACGATGAGCGACAGGGCCAGGGCCCCTGCCAGCCCGGAAAAATGCCCCACCCGCGCCACATACACGGTGTAGACGAACAGCCCCAACACGATGGAGGGCGCACTCAGGAGGATGTCGTTGATGAAGCGCGTGGCAGGTGCCAGCCAGCCACGGCGCCCGTATTCGGCGAGGTAAGTACCCGCCAGCACGCCTACGGGCGTGCCGATCAGCGTGGCCATGCCGGCCATCATGAGGCTGCCGACGATGGCGTTGGACAGCCCGCCATTGCTGCCCGGCGGCGGCGTGGGTTGCGTCAGCAGCGACCAGCTCAATGCATCAAAGCCGTAACCCAGCAGCGTGATGAGGATCCAGGCCAGCCAGAACAGGCCAAAGCACATGCCCAACGCCGACATCGTCATGTTGATGGCGTTCAGGCGCCGGCGCGCGCGATAGACCTTTTGGGCTGAGGGCGTGGCGTGCCGCATGCTAGCTCCTGGTCCCTTCCAGACGCCCCATGCGCATCAGCATCAGCTTGGCAATGGCCAGCACCACGGTGGTGATGAGGAACAGGATCAGGCCCAGTTCGATCAGGGCCGAGGTGTAGAGGTCGCCCACTGCCTCGGCAAATTCGTTGGCGAGCGAAGAGGCGATGCTGTTTCCGGGCGCCAGCAACGACGGGCTCAGGCGCTGTGCGTTGCCAATGACGAAGGTTACCGCCATGGTCTCGCCCAGGGCGCGCCCCAGCCCCAGCATGACGCCCCCCACCACACCGGTGCGGGTATAGGGCAGCACCACCTTCCAGACCACCTCCCAGGTGGTGGCCCCGAGACCGTAGGCCGATTCCTTGAGGACTGCCGGTACCAGCTCGAAGACATCGCGCATGACCGAGGAAATGAATGGAATCACCATGATGGCCAGGATGATGCCCGCAGTGAGCATGCCGATCCCCATGGGCGGCCCCTGAAACAGCGCACCCACGCCGGGAATGGGGCCCAGCACGGCAATCAGGAGGGGTTGTACCGTTCTGGAAAACACCGGGGTGAAGACAAACAGGCCCCACATGCCGTAGATGATGCTGGGGATGGCGGCCAGCAGTTCGATGGCAGTCCCGAGCGGGCGCTTTAACCAGGCCGGGGACATCTCGGTGAGAAAGATGGCGATGCCAAAGCTGATGGGCAGGGCAATCAGCATGGCGATGAGAGAGCTGACCAGGGTGCCGTAGATGGGCACCAGGGCGCCAAACTGGTCGCGCACGGGATCCCATTCGTCCGAGAGTAGAAACCTGAAGCCGAAAGCCCGTATGGAGGGCAGGCTCGTCACCAGCAGTGACACCATGATGGCCAGCAGGGTGCCCAGCACAAGCACCGCAAAACCACGGGTGATGTATTCGAACAGCACGTCGCCGTACTGGTGCAAACGCTGCCGCGAGGTGCGTTGAACCAGAGGGTGCGGTTCAGTCGGGGAATGAGGGTTCATGTTGCTCTTATGACCTGAGAGCCGAATGATACCTGCTCCCGTACCGACTCTACAAATGAAAGGGTTGCCAGAAACACGCGCGGGCGAATTTAACTGGCAACCCCGGAAATCAGAATACCGGCTTGCCGGCTGTATCCTTGATGGCGCGCTTCCATTCACCCATCACCAGCCTGGCCACGCTCTCGGGCATGGGCACATAGTCCAGTTCCAGCGCAGCCTTGGCCCCGTTCTTGTAGGCCCAATCGAAGAAGCTGAGCGCCCCCCGGGCCTTCTCGGGGTTGTCCTGCACTTTCTGCATCAGGATGAAGGTGGCGCCGGTGATGGGCCAGCTGGCCTTGCCCGGTTCTTCGGTGAGGATTTCGTAAAAGCCGGCGTCAGCCTTCCAGTTGCCGTTGGCTGCTGCGGCACTGAAGGATTTGTCGTTGGGCGAGACGAACTGGCCGTCACGATTTTTCATCTGGACATGGTTCATCTTGTTTTGCAGGGCGTAGGCATATTCCACATAGCCGATGGCGCCCGTCTGTTGCCGCACATAGGAGGCCACGCCTTCGTTGCCCTTGCCATTGATGCCGGTGGGCCACTTGACGGCGGTATCGCTACCCACCTTGTCTTTCCACTCGGCGCTGACCTTGGACAGGTAGTTGGTGAAGATGAAGGTGGTACCGGAGCCGTCAGAACGGGCCACCACCAGGATGTCCTGGTTGGGCAACGCAAGCCCCTTGTTCAGGGCCGCGATGGCCGGGTCGTTCCATTTCTTGACCTTGCCCAGATAGATGTCGGCCAACAGGGCGCCGGACAGTTTCAGCTGGCCTGCCTGGATGCCTGCAAGATTGACCACCGGCACCACACCGCCGATGACCATGGGCCATTGCACCAGGTTGTCACGATCCAACTCTTCCTTGGTCAGCGGCTTGTCCGTCGCGCCAAAATCCACGGTCTTGGCCTTGATCTGCTTGATGCCCCCCCCCGAACCGATGGACTGGTAATTGAGACCGTTGCCCGTGGCGGCCCGATAAGCCTCGGCCCACTTGGCGTAGACGGGATAGGGGAAAGTGGCGCCCGCCCCCGTGATGTCCAGCGCATGGGCCTGGGCCAGCACGGCGAACGACAGGACGGCTGCAGCCAGACGGCGCGTGGTTCGGGTGAATGACAGTGTCATGACAGTTCTCCGGAGAAAGGTTTTGAAATCAAAGAGTTTTACTGGAATCCGGCAAGCGTACCGGTCCGGTATTACAAATTGATTACAACGCGGTGCCGTTCACCGGCGGGGCAGGTCGGCAGCCTTGACGCCGCGCACCCGGAAGGACAGCCCCAATGCCTGCCAGTGGCGCATTTCCGTTTCAAGATTGGCCTGGGTCAGGGTGTTTTTGGCAAGCCAGGCCGCCCCGATCTCCAGGGTAAAGCCATGCTGCTGCAAGGTGAGGCGCAGCCGGGGAGCGGCGATGTCGCTGCGGTCCCGGTGGATCAGGACCGCAAGGCGCAGGCACAGCACCATCAGCCAGCCCTCCCGCCCGGTGATGCGTTCGGCCACCTTGGTCAGGCGTCCGCGATGGGCCTGCAGCAACCCGCCCACCATGGCCTGTTCGGGTTTGGAGAAGCCGGGCATGTCGGCATTGTCGATGATGTAGGCGGAATGTCGGTGATAGCCCCCGTGCGCGATGGACATGCCAATTTCGTGCAGGGTAGCGGCCCAGGCCAGGTAATCCGCATACAGCTTGTAGGTGTCCGGCTGCGCCGCCTGACGGAACAGGAACAGGCATAGCGACGACACGCGGCGGGCCTGGCGCGCGTCAGCACCGTAGCGCTGGACGAAGGCGCGCACCGTGGCGGCACGGATGTCCTTGTGCTCGAGGCGCCCCAGCATTTCGTAGAGCACGCCCTCGCGCAGTCCGCTGTCCGTGGTTTGCATGTCGCGCACGCCCAGCTCGCGAAATACCGAACACATGATGGCCATCCCGCCAGGCAACACCGGCGCGCGTTCCGGGCGCAGGCCAGGCAGATCGAGGTGGCGCGCATCGCCCGCATCGATGAGGCGGGTGCGCAGGAAATCCAGGCCCTGCGCCGTGATGCGCTGCCCGGCAAAGCCGTTATGCTCCAGCAGTTCGGAGAGGGCGCGCGCCGTGCCTGACGAGCCCACCGCATGGTCCCAGTGTCCGGCGCGAAACTTTCGGGTCAGCACCTGAAGTTCGGTGGCTGCGGCCAGCTCGGCGGCGCGAAATGATTTGGCGCTGACCCGGCCATCGGGAAAGAAGCGCGCCGTATGGCTGACGCACCCCATGTAGAGGCTTTCCATGAGCTGCGGCTTGAAGCCGCGGCCGATGATGAATTCGGTGGAGCCCCCGCCGATGTCCACCACCAGGCGACGGCCGCTGGCACGCGGCAGGCTGTGCACGACGCCGTTGAAGATGAGGCGGGCTTCTTCGTGGCCGGCAATGACTTCAATGGGCACACCCAGCGCAGCTTCGGCCTGTTCCAGAAAGCGCGAGGCGTTCTTCGCCACGCGCAGCGTGTTGGTGGCCACCGCGCGCACCGCCCCCGGGGGCACGCCGCGCAGGCGTTCGCCAAACCGTTCGAGGCACTCCAGGGCGCGCCGCTGCGACGCAGCGCTGAGGGTCTTGTCGGGTTGCAGCCCGGCTGCCAGCCGGATGGTTTCCTTGATGGAATCCAGCGTATAGGGCTGACCTCCCACCACGCGCGAGACCTGCAGTCGAAAGCTGTTGGAACCCAAATCAACGGCAGCTACGATGGAATGGGACATCACGAATGGCCGGGATCCTGAAAATCCGACTGTACCAAAAAAAAACACCCGGCGTGTTGCCGGGTGCAATCCGTCCTGACCTGCATCAAATCAGCTTTTCGGTCACTGACTGTTTCAGGAAATGTCGCGAGTAACGATGATCCATCCGCGCCGTGGGCAGCAACAGCAGGCAATCAGCCGTGTTGAAATCAGGATCCCAGGCCGGCGCGCCGCACAGGTAGGCGCCCACGCGCAAGTAGGCCTTGATCAGGGGCGGCACTTCGGCCAGCGAATGATCTTCGAGTTGCGTAAGCGGCAATGGGCAGTGCGGAAAGACGCGCCATTCGGCGGGAGCCGCATGGGCTTCGTGCAACTGGCGATAAATGCTGGCGGCTGCGTGGCCGCCATCGGCCATGCTGATGCTGGCACATCCCATCAGGTACTGCACCCCGTGACGCTGGATGTAATCGGCCAGCCCCGACCAGAGTGCGGCGATGACGGCGCCGCTGCGGTAATCGGGATGCACGCAGGCCCGTCCCACTTCCATGATCTGGGAACGCAGATGGGCCAGCCGTGACAGGTCGAACTCCGAATCCGAGTAAAACCCGCCAGCCCGCTCGGCCTGGGCGGCATTGACGATGCGGTAGGTGCCCACCACTTCGTTGGAGCGCGTGTCGCGCACCAGCAGGTGGTCGCACAGGGCATCGAAGCGATCCTGATCCACGCCCGCCTCGGGGCTGTTCAGGCGCGCGCCCATTTCCTCTACAAACACGCGCCAGCGCAGTTTCTGTGCCGCGCGGATGTCCGCTTCGGAGCGGCCATACTGAAACACCAGACGCGGGCTGCGGGCGCCCTGTACTCCTTTCTCCAGACTCAACATGGGTGCTTTGACTCCATCGGTGAATATGGGGTTAATATGTCGGGGAGACGTTACCGGTCCGTGATACAACCATGAAACTTTTGTTAAAACCCGCACCCCCCCTTGCCAAGGCAAATGGGGCGCGGCAGGATGCAGGCTTCCCTGTCTTCAGCGCCAAAGCCCGCTTGTGAACCAGCACCCCGCCAGCACATTGTTTCTCAATCGCGAACTGGGCCTTCTGGCGTTCAATCGACGCGTGCTGCAGATGGCGGAATCGGACGACACCCCATTGCTGGAACGCCTGCGCTACCTGTGCATCGTCAGCAGCAACCTCGACGAGTTTTTTGAGATTCGCGTGGCGGGCCTCAAGCAGCAGATCAGCCAGGGCGTCGCCGAGTCAGGCCCCGATGGCCTGTCGCCTGCCGAAGTGTTTCAGAAGGTCTGTGTCGAATCGCATGCGCTGATCGACCATCAATACGCCCTGCTCAACGATGTCGTGCTGCCACGCCTCGCCCTGGAGGGAATCTGTTTTCACCGGCGCGGACACTGGACGGAAGCCCAGCGCGCCTGGGCGCGCGATTACTTCTTTCGTGAAATCATGCCGGTGTTGACACCCATCGGACTCGACACCGCGCATCCTTTTCCCCGCATCCTCAACAAGAGCCTCAACTTTGCTGTAGAGCTTTCCGGCAAGGATGCCTTTGGCCGCAACTCGGACAATGCGGTGGTACAGGCCCCGCGCACCCTGCCCCGCTTCATCCGGCTGCCCCCCGACATCGCCGGCTGTCCCTACGGCTTCATCTTTCTGTCCTCCATCCTGCACGCCAACGTGGGCGAGCTGTTTCAGGGCATGCAGGTGGAGGGGTGTTACCAGTTTCGCGTCACGCGCAACAGCGAACTCTTTCTGGAAGAAGAAGAGGCCAAAAACCTGCGCCTCATCCTGCAGGGTGAACTGAGCCACCGCCAGTTTGGCGATGAAGTGCGCCTGGAAGTGGCCGAAAACTGTTCTGACAACATGGCCCGGTTTCTGCTGGGCACTTTCGGCCTGGACGAGAGCGACCTGTATCGCGTCAACGGCCCGGTCAATCTGGTGCGCCTGATGCAGGTGGCCGACATGGTGGACCGTCCTGACCTGCGCTTTCCACGCTTCACCCAAAGCATGCCCCGGGAGTTTGAAAAACAGCCCGACCTGTTTGCGGCAATCCGCAAAAAGGACGTGCTGCTCCATCACCCCTTCCAGTCCTTTGCCCCAGTGGTGGAATTTGTTCGCAAGGCCGCAAGCGATCCGCAAGTCCAGGCCATCAAGCAGACGGTGTACCGGGCCGGCACCGACTCGGAACTGATCGATGCGCTCATCGATGCCGCGCGTCAGGGCAAGGAAGTCACCGTGGTGGTGGAGCTTCTGGCGCGCTTTGACGAAGAGGCCAACATCAACTGGGCTGCCAAGCTGGAAGAGGCGGGGGCGCACGTGGTCTACGGCGTCTTCGGTTACAAGACCCACGCCAAGATGTGCATGGTGATCCGTCGTGAAGCCGGCGTGCTGCGCCGTTATGTCCACCTGGGCACGGGCAACTATCACTCCAGAACCACCAAGCTCTACACCGACTTTGGCCTTTTTACCGCAGACGGAGAGATTACCGCTGACGTCAACGAAATCTTCCTGCAGATCACGGGCCTAGGACGGCATGCCGGACTGAAGCGCCTGTTCCAGTCCCCGTTCACGCTGCACTCCGAACTGAGCAGCGCCATCGCGCGCGAAATTGCACATGCCCGTGCAGGACGCCGGGCGCGCATCATCGCCAAGATGAATGCCCTCACCGAGCCCACCATCATCGAATCGCTGTATGCCGCGGGGCAGGCCGGGGTGCGCGTGGACCTGATCGTGCGTGGCGTGTGCCTGCTGCGCCCCGGTGTGCCCGGCCTGTCGGAACGCATTCGCGTGATCTCCATCATCGGCCGTTTTCTCGAGCATCACCGCGTGTTTTACTTCCATAACGACGGCGCGGACGATATCTTCATTTCCAGCGCCGACTGGATGGAGCGCAATTTCTTCCGCCGCATCGAGGCCTGCGTGCCCATCCTGGAACCCGGCATCAAGCGCCGCATGATGGCGGAGGGGCTGCGCCCCTATTTGCGCGACAATGTGCAAAGCTGGGAAATGAACGGCCAGGGCGAATACCGACGCCGCGTTGCCCGGGGCGGACGGCAGTTTTCTGCACATGAATTTCTGCTGGAACGCTATTCCCAGCCCCCCCAGTAACCCCGGAGGAAGACCGTGGATCTGATTCTGTGGCGCCATGCCGAAGCCGAAGATACCGTTCCGGACCAGGACCGCGTGCTGACGGCGCGTGGTGAACACCAGGCACAGCGTGTGGCGCAATGGCTGGGCAGCTCGCTGAACGCGCCCTATCGCGTCATCGCCAGTCCTGCCGTACGCACGCAAAGCACTGCAGCCGCGCTCACCCCCGATTTTGAGACCAGCCGCATGGTAGGTGTGGGGGCCACGCCCGAGCAGATTCTCAAGGTGGCCCAGTGGCCCGATGCCCCCATCCCCGTGGTCGTGGTGGGGCACCAGCCTTCGTTGGGTCAGACCGCCGCGTTATTGCTGTCGGGGCGCCCCGACCATTGGAGCGTGCGCAAAGGGGCCTTGTGGTGGCTGTCGTATCGGGACCGCCACGGCGTCGGGCAGGTGGTGCTGCGCGCCGTGCTCAACCCGGAGTTTGTGTAGCGCCAGCCAGCTCGCGCACCGCCTCGGCAATGGTCTCGGCCCAGTGGGCCACGCGCCCGGCATCGGCGCCCTCCACCATCACGCGAATCAGCGGCTCGGTCCCCGATGGACGCAGCAATACGCGCCCCGACCCGCTGAGGTCACGCTCGGCCGCTTCCACGGCTGCGCGCACCCGGGGAGCCTGTTCCAGGTTGACGGGCAGGGCTGTCCGGACGTTGATGAGGCGTTGCGGAAAAAGCTTCACCTCGGCCGTATACGCGCCCAGCGTCGTGGCATTGGACACCAGCGCTGCCAGCACCTGCAATGCAGAGATGATGCCATCGCCGGTGCTGTGCTTGTCGCGGCAAATGATGTGCCCCGAATTTTCCCCACCCCAGTACCAATCCAGTTCCGTCATCATCTCGAGCACATAGCGATCCCCCACCCTGGCCCGGGCAAAGGGAATGTTGCGCTGGGACAGGGCCAGTTCCACGGCCATGTTGGTCATGGCCGTGCCCACCACGCCGCCGCTGAAGCCAGGCTCCGTCTGGCGATGCTTGACGATGGCATAGAGCAGCTGGTCGCCGTCGAAGAGCGTGCCCGCGCGGTCCACCATCATCAGGCGATCGCCATCGCCGTCCAGCGCAATGCCCAGATCAGCCTGGTGCGCCAGCACCGCGGCACGCAGGGCTTCGGGGTGGGTGGCCCCACAGGCGTCGTTGATGTTGGTGCCGTTGGGGGTGTTGCCAATGGCCACCACCTCTGCCCCCAGCTCATGAAACACCAGTGGCGCGATGTGATAGGTGGCCCCATGGGCGCAGTCCACCACCAGCTTCAGCCCCTTCAAATCCAGGGTGGAGGGGAAGGTGCTTTTGCAGAACTCGATGTAACGTCCGGCCGCATCGTCCATGCGCCGCACGCGGCCCAGATGGGCCGAGTCGCGGCATATCAGGGGGCTATCCAGCAGGGCCTCGATGTCCATCTCGATGCTGTCCGGCAGCTTGGTGCCCGACGCGGAAAAGAACTTGATGCCGTTGTCATCATAGGGATTGTGCGAGGCACTGATCATGACCCCGGCCTGCAGGCGCAGGGCGCGCGTGAGATAAGCCACGGCTGGCGTCGGCATGGGGCCCAGCAGCACCACATCCACGCCCGCTGCCGAGAGGCCGGCCTCCATTGCAGATTCCAGCATGTAACCCGAAATGCGGGTGTCCTTGCCGATGACCACGCGCGGGTGCACGCCCTCCTGTGCGTTGCTGCGCGTCAGCACGACGCCTGCGGCAAATCCCAGGCGCAGCACCAGCTCGGGGGTGATAGGCCACTGTCCTACGCGCCCGCGGATGCCATCGGTTCCAAAATATTTTCGGCTCATGCTCACTGACCTCCTTCCACGGCTTGCCACACGGCCAGGGCACTGGCAGTGGCAGCCACGTCATGGACCCGCACCATCCAGGCACCCCGCATCACGGCCAGCAGTGCGGCCGCCACGCTGCCGCTGACCCGGTCCGTCACTGCCCGTCCCGTCACTGCGCCCAGTACTGACTTGCGCGACAATCCTGCCAGCAACGGATACCCTGCGGCGGCAAGGGTATCAAGGCCGCGCAGCAAGGTCAGATTATGGGCAACGGTCTTGCCAAAGCCAAACCCCGGATCAAGGATGATGCGATTGCGTGCAATGCCTGCCGCCTCAGCGGCCTCGGCACGCGCCTTGAGGAATTGCCCGACTTCTTGCAACACGTCATCGTAATGCGGGTCATCCTGCATGGTGGCTGGCGTGCCCTGCATGTGCATCAGGCAAACGGCAGCGTCGGTGGCGGCGCAACAGGCCAGCGCGCCCGGTGCCCGCAGCGCATTGATGTCGTTCACCAACGTTGCCCCCGCCGCCAGGGCAGCCTGCATGACTTCCACATGGCGGGTGTCGATGGAGATGGGCACGGGTCCCCCCGCCAATTGCTCGATGACGGGGATGACCCGGCGCAGCTCTTCCTGCAGGGGTACGGGGGTGGCACCCGGTCGCGTGGATTCTCCGCCGATATCCAGCACGGCCGCCCCCTCCTCCATCAACTGGAAGCCGCGCGCCACGGCCCGGTCCACGTCGGTGAAGAGGCCGCCGTCAGAAAAGGAATCCGGGGTGACGTTGAGCACGCCCATGATGAGCGGACGTTCGAGGGACAGGCGGTAGCTTCCGCAATGCAGTTCAGCCATCGTTGATTGGCCCGTAAAAAAATCCCGGGCTGCCCCGGGATGTTGGATCAGGTTTCCTGTGCAGGCCGTGCCGGTCCGGGAGCTGGCCCGGCCGTGGGCCCCGTTGCTGCCGGTGGCGGCACGTTGGGGGTGGACAGGCTGGGCTTGGGCGGTCGCGGCGGACGGCCGGCCATGATGTCTTCAATCTGGTCGGCATCGATGGTCTCCCATTCCAGCAGCGCATGCGCCATGGCCTCGATCTTGTCGCGATTGGCTTCGATGAGGCGACGCGCCAGACCGTACTGTTCATCCACGATGCGGCGGATTTCGGCGTCCACCTTCTGCATGGTGGCTTCTGAAACGTTCTTGTGGGTGGTGATGGAGCGGCCCAGAAACACCTCGCCTTCATTTTCACCGTACACCACGGGGCCCAGGCTGTCTGACATGCCCCATTGGGTCACCATGCGTCGCGCCATTTCCGTGGCGCGCTCAAAGTCGTTGCTGGCGCCCGTGGTCATCTGGTTCATGAAGACCTCTTCGGCAATGCGCCCGCCAAACAACACCGAAATGTTCTGCAGGATCTGCTCGCGATTCATGCTGTAGCGATCCTCGGTGGGCAGTTGCATGGTGACGCCCAGTGCGCGTCCGCGAGGAATGATGGTGACCTTGTGCACAGGGTCGGTGCGATCAAGCAGGCGGGCCACCACGGCATGGCCCGACTCATGGTAAGCCGTATTGCGGCGTTCCTGCTCGGGCATCACCATGGAACGGCGTTCGGCACCCATGATGATCTTGTCCTTGGCGCGCTCGAAATCTTCCATGTCCACCAGCCGCTTGTTGCTGCGGGCGGCAAACAGTGCGGCCTCATTGACGAGGTTGGCAAGGTCAGCCCCCGAAAAGCCTGGCGTGCCGCGCGCGATGATGTCGGCGCGCACGTCTGGCGCAATCGGAACCTTGCGCATGTGTACCAGGAGAATCTGCTCGCGTCCGCGAATGTCGGGCAGGGGCACCACCACCTGGCGGTCGAAGCGACCGGGGCGCATCAGGGCAGGATCGAGCACGTCCGGCCGGTTGGTGGCCGCAATCACGATCACCCCCACCGTGCCTTCAAAACCATCCATCTCCACCAGCAACTGGTTGAGGGTCTGTTCGCGCTCGTCGTTGCCGCCACCCAGTCCGGCGCCGCGCTGGCGACCCACCGCATCGATTTCGTCGATGAAGACGATGCAGGGTGCGCTTTTCTTGGCCTGTTCGAACATGTCGCGCACGCGCGCAGCGCCCACGCCCACGAACATTTCAACGAAATCCGAACCGGAGATGCTGAAGAACGGCACCTTGGCTTCGCCGGCAATGGCCCGCGCCAGCAAGGTCTTGCCGGTACCGGGACTGCCCACCATCAACACCCCACGGGGAATGCGCCCGCCAAGTTTCTGGAACTTGCTGGGGTCGCGCAGGAATTCCACCAGTTCTGAGACCTCTTCCTTGGCTTCGTCCACCCCGGCTACGTCGGCAAAGGTGACCGGATTGGTGTTTTCATCCAGCATGCGTGCCCGGCTCTTGCCGAAGGAGAAGGCCCCGCCGCGCCCGCCCCCCTGCATCTGGCGCATGAAGAAAATCCACACGCCGATGAGCAGCAGCATCGGAAACCAGGACATGAGCAGGTTCATGAAAATGGACGGCTCTTCTTCCGGTTTGGCTGAAACCGCCACGCCGTACTTGAGCAGGTCGCTCACCAGCCACGGATCGGAAGGCGCGTAGGACGTGAACGGCTTGCCGTCGGTCTTTTCGCCGCGCAGGGCACGCCCGTCAATGACCACCTTGGCCACATGACCGGCCTTCATCTCATCGATGAAGGATGAATAGGTCAGGACGTCCGTGGTGGGCTGGCGCCCCTGAAACTGGCTGACCAACAGCATCAGCACGACTCCCACGAACAACCAGGCCAGAATGTTTTTGACGATACTGTTCAAGACGGATTCCTCCAAGCGCTCACGCCAAACCTCGGGCAGAACAAGCCCCGTGGTTTCATTGTAATCCTAAAACCGGCCCTCATTCAGCGTGAAAATGCTTTCGCAATGCTTCCTGTGCCCCGGGTTTGAGGTTTTTGCCCAACAAATAGACTTCCGGGCTGCGGTCCCGCGACGCTGCGGGTTTGCGGGTTGCCACGGATTCAAACACTGACCGCATCAGCCGGACAAAAGGTTCGAAATCGAGTCCATGAAACACTTTGACCAGGAACTTTCCATTTTGTTTCAAAGTGTTGGCAGAAAATTCCAGGGCCGCTTCCCACAGTTCCGTGGCGCGGGCCTGGTCATATAGGGCCACCCCACTTACATTGGGGGCCAAATCGGATAAAACAAGGTCTGCCCCCCCTTCACGCAAGCCGGCAGCCAGGGCACGGCGCACTTCGGGGTCGTTGAAATCACCCTGGATGAACTGTACCCCCTCCAGCGGCACCATGGGCAAGAGGTCAATGGCCCACACTTCCCCGCGTCGCCCCATGCGGGTGCGCGCCACCTGGGACCATCCGCCGGGCGCGGCCCCGAGGTCCACCACCTGCAGGCCCGGCAGCAGCAACCGGTCGCGGTCGTCGATTTCCATCAATTTGTAGGAGGCGCGGGAGCGATAGCCTTCGAGGCGTGCTTTCTTGACGAAAGGATCGTTGACGTGCTCCCGCATCCAGGCCTTGCTGGTTCGGGTGGGTTTCATCGCGGCCGGTACAGTACCAATACCTTGCCGATCTGTTGCACGGGTGCCGCCGAAAGGCGCTGGCAGATGGCGTCCTGGATTGCTTCACGGGCGGCACGATCGCCCCCCGAAACCTTGAGCTTGATGAGTTCGTGCGCCTTCAGGGCCGCGTCGATTTCCAGTAAAACGGGGTCGGTGAGGCCCGCTTGCCCCAGCATCACCACCGGGTTGAGGGCATGCGCCCGGGCCCGCAGTGCGCTGCGTTGGGCCGGGGTCAGGAAAAGCGCCTGTCCCGGCTTGGGTAACACCGGCTTAGCCGTATCTGACGTCGAGGATTTCATATTCCTTTACCCCGCCTGGTGCGTTGACTTCGGCCACGTCGCCCGCAAATTTCCCGATCAGGGAACGGGCAATGGGCGAACTGATGGAAATTTTGCCTTCCTTGATGTCGGCTTCGTCCTCGCCCACGATCTGGTAGGTCACGATGTCCCCTGAGGCCACGTCCTCCAGTTCCACCGTCGAGGCAAACACGCAGCGACCATCCGGGTCGAGCAGGGAAGGATCGATGATCTGGGCGTTGGAGAGCTTGGACTCGAGGTCGGCAATCCGGCCTTCAATGAAGGACTGGCGTTCCTTGGCAGCATCGTACTCGGCGTTTTCAGAAAGATCGCCCTGCGCACGCGCTTCGCTGATGGCCTGGATGACCGCCGGCCGCTGCACATGCTTGAGATGATGCAGTTCGGCCTTCAATTTTTCGGCCCCCACAACCGTCAATGGGACTTTGTTCATGCTTCCACTCCTGCCTGTTGTATTTGTCCTTGTAGTGACTGCAGATCGTAAATGCCCAGGTGTTGCGTCAATTGCATGCCCAGGCAGGCGGCGCGCGCGCCGGCCACGGTGGTGTAATAGGTGACGCGCCCCTGCAGCGCCGCATTGCGAATGGACCAGGAATCCTGCACTGCGCGCGACTGTTCTTCCACCGTGTTGATGATCAGGCTGATTTCACGGTTCTTCACCATGTCCACGATGTGCGGACGGCCCTCGGCCACCTTGTTGACCGGAACGACCTTGAGGCCGACGGCCTCGAGCGCGGCACAGGTGCCGCGCGTGGCCACCAGGGTAAAGCCCATGGCCGCAAGGCTGCGGGCAATGTCCACGATGGGCGCCTTGTCGGCGTTTCTGACGCTGATGAAGACCTTGCCCGCTGTGGGCAGCTTGACTCCGGCCGCAAGCTGGGACTTCACGAAGGCTTCGGCAAAGGTGGCGCCCACGCCCATCACTTCCCCGGTGGACTTCATCTCGGGCCCCAGAATGGGGTCCACCCCGGGGAACTTGGTGAAGGGAAACACCGCCTCCTTGACGGAGAAGTACGGCGGCACGATCTCGTGGCTCACGCCCTGCGAGGCCAGTGTCTGACCTGCCATGCAGCGCGCCGCAATCTTGGCCAGCTGGCGCCCGGTGGCCTTGGCCACATAGGGTACGGTGCGCGAGGCACGCGGATTGACTTCCAGCACGTAAACCGTCTCGCGCTGAATGGCAAACTGGACGTTCATGAGGCCCACCACGCCCAGCGCATGGGCCATGGCCACCGTCTGGCGACGCAACTCGTCTTGCAGGGCGGACGACAGGCTGAAAGGCGGCAGCGAGCAGGCCGAATCGCCGGAATGCACGCCGGCCTGTTCGATGTGTTCCATGATGCCGCCAATCACCACCTGCGTTCCATCGGACACGGCGTCCACGTCCACCTCGATGGCATCGTTGAGAAAACGGTCCAGCAGGATGGGCGCGTCGCGCGTCACGGCCACGCCATTCATGCCATCGGTGTCCGTCACCACCTCGCGCAGATATTTTTCGAGGTCGGCCGGGGTATGCACGATCTGCATGGCGCGTCCGCCCAGCACGTAGCTGGGGCGCACCACCATGGGGTAACCCAGTTCGCTGGCTATGGTCAGCGTGGACTCGCGATCGAAGGCAATGCGGTTGTCGGGTTGGCGCAGCCCCAGTTCATGCAGCATCTGCTGGAAACGCTTGCGGTCCTCAGCGCGATCGATGCTGTCCGGCGTCGTGCCGATGATGGGCACCCCGGCTGCTTCCAGCCCGCGGGCCAGCTTCAAGGGCGTCTGCCCGCCAAACTGGACGATGACGCCCTGCGGCTGTTCAATGGCCACGATCTCGAGGACGTCTTCCAGCGTCAGGGGCTCGAAATACAGGCGATCCGAGGTGTCGTAATCGGTGGAAACCGTCTCGGGATTGCAATTCACCATGATGGTTTCGTAGCCATCTTCGCGCAGCGCGAGGGCAGCATGCACGCAGCAGTAATCAAATTCGATGCCCTGGCCGATGCGGTTGGGACCACCGCCCAGCACCATGATTTTCTTGCGTGAGGTGGGATGGGCCTCGCACTCCTCATCGTAGCTGGAATACTGGTAGGCCGTGCTGGTGGAAAACTCGGCAGCACAGGTGTCCACCCGCTTGTAGACGGGGCGAATGCCCTGGGCATGGCGCCGGGCGCGAACCTGGTGTTCGTCCGTGCCCAGGAGCTTGGCCAGGCGCCGGTCGGAAAACCCCTTGCGCTTGAGATGAAGCAGGCGCGCGGCATCCAGCGAGGCCAGCGTTTGTCCGCCAAGGCGCGATTCCTCTGCGATGAGGTCCTGGATTTCCGCGAGGAACCAGGGGTCGATGCGCGAGAGGCGCTGCACTTCGTCGCGCGTCATGCCCACGCGGAAGGCGTCGGCCAGGAACCAGAGGCGATGGGGCCCGGGGGCAGCCAGTTCGGCCTCGATTTCGGTGCGATCGGTGGATACTTCGTCCAGGCCGTTGGCGCCGGTTTCCAGTCCCCGCAAGGCTTTCTGCAGCGACTCCTGGAACGAGCGGCCGATGGCCATGACTTCTCCCACTGACTTCATCTGCGTGGTCAGGCGGTCGTTGGCCTGGGGAAATTTCTCGAAGGCAAAGCGCGGGACCTTGGTGACCACATAGTCGATGCTGGGCTCGAAGGAGGCCGGCGTCGCCCCTCCGGTGATGTCGTTCTTCAATTCGTCGAGGGTGTAGCCCACGGCCAGTTTGGCCGCCACCTTGGCGATGGGAAACCCGGTGGCCTTGGAGGCCAGCGCCGAGGAGCGCGAGACACGCGGATTCATTTCGATCACGATCATGCGGCCATCGACCGGGTTGACCGCAAACTGCACGTTGGAGCCGCCCGTCTCCACCCCGATCTCGCGCAGCACGGCCAGCGAGGCGTCGCGCATGATCTGGTATTCCTTGTCGGTGAGCGTCTGCGCCGGGGCCACGGTAATGGAGTCGCCGGTATGCACGCCCATGGCGTCAAAGTTTTCGATGGAACAGACGATGATGCAGTTGTCGTTGCGATCCCGCACCACTTCCATTTCGAACTCTTTCCAGCCGATGACCGACTCTTCCACCAGCAATTCACGGGTGGGCGAGGCATCGAGGCCCCGTTCGCAAATGGCCAGGAACTCTTCCTGGTTGTAGGCAATCCCGCCCCCACTGCCGCCCATGGTGAAGGAGGGGCGAATGATGGCAGGAAAACCCACCTGGGCCTGGACCTGCAACGCTTCCTCCAGGCTATGGGCAATGGCGGAGCGCGGCGTGGACAGCCCGATACGGGTCATGGCCGCCTTGAACTTTTCGCGGTCCTCGGCCTTGTCGATGGCTTCCTTGCGCGCGCCGATCATTTCGACGCCATATTTTTCAAGGACCCCTTCCCGGGCTAGGTCGAGCGCACAGTTCAACGCGGTCTGCCCCCCCATGGTCGGCAGAAGGGCGTCAGGGCGTTCCTTCTCGATGATCTGTTCGATGATCTTCCAGGTCACGGGTTCGATGTAGGTGACATCGGCCATGTCCGGGTCGGTCATGATGGTGGCCGGGTTGGAGTTGACCAGGATGACGCGGTAGCCTTCTTCACGCAGTGCCTTGCAGGCCTGCGCTCCGGAGTAATCGAATTCGCAGGCTTGACCGATCACGATCGGGCCGGCGCCGATGATCAGGATGGACTTGATGTCTGTTCGCTTGGGCATGGCAATCTCGGTCAGGCCCTATGGGCCTTCATCAGGCTGATGAAATGGTCAAACAGGCCGCCGGCCTCATGGGGGCCGGGACTGGCTTCGGGGTGCCCCTGAAAACTGAACGCCGGACGGTCGGTGCGGGCCACGCCCTGCAGGCTGCCATCGAACAGGGAGACATGGGTGACGCGCAGATTGGCCGGCAGGCTGGCCTGATCCACCGCAAAGCCGTGATTCTGGCTGGTGATCATCACGCGGCGCGACGCGAGGTCCTGCACCGGGTGGTTGGCCCCGTGGTGACCGAACTTCATCTTGAGCGTGCGCCCGCCCGAAGCCAGCGCCAGCAGCTGGTGCCCAAGGCAGATGCCAAAGGTGGGCAGGCCGGCATCGACGATCTTGCGGATGGCCGTGATGGCGTAGTCGCAGGGCTCGGGGTCTCCCGGTCCGTTGGAGAGGAAAACGCCATCCGGACGCAGGGCCAGCACGTCTTCGGCGGACGTCGTGGCCGGTATCACAGTGACTTCGCAGCCGCGGTCGCGCAGCATGCGCAGGATGTTGCGCTTGACGCCGTAATCGTAGGCCACCACGCGGAAACGGTCCTCGCCTGGCGCGGCAAACCCCTGGCCCAGATGCCAGCTGCCCTCGGTCCAGGTGTAGGGCGCAGCGCAACTCACCACGCGCGCCAGGTCCATGCCGGCCAACCCCGGGAAAGCCTCTGCCGCGGCCTTCGCCGCGGCCTCATCCAGGGGGCCCGCCATCAGGCAGCCCCCCTGCGCGCCCTTTTCGCGTAGCAGGCGCGTCAGGCGTCGCGTGTCGATGCCGGCAATGGCCACCACATTGCGCGCCTGCAGATAATCCGTGAGGGATTGTTGCGAGCGCCAGTTGGACAACTGGTGCGGCAGGTCGCGAATGATCAGGCCGGCTGCAAACACCACGCCGGATTCGGCATCTTCAGGGTTGGTGCCCACGTTTCCGATATGCGGGCAGGTCAGGGTAACGATCTGGCGACAGTAGGAAGGGTCGGTCAGGATTTCCTGGTAGCCTGTCATGGCCGTATTGAAAACGACTTCGCCCACACTACGCCCAAGGGCACCGATGGATTGCCCCCGGAACACCGACCCGTCCGCCAATACCAGAATGGCGGGCGCAGTCGTCGTTGCGGTACTGGCATGGGCCATTACAAGAGTACTCCAGATGGGATTTGATATGAAAAACGGGAAGGACGCTGTGCGCGACTTTCCCGTTTCCGATTGGTGGAATGATACCCTAAAATGGTGCGCCGATCAAACCGGGCCCCGTCAGAACAGACTGGCCAGCCCGAGTACATCCTTCATGTCATACA
>VFSW01001085.1_pt1 | contig 40705 bp, 32 predicted proteins | sample 5358111 | NCBI WGS metagenome assembly VFSW01 (sample SAMN11554181, study PRJNA540505) | mine drainage metagenome | isolation source: sediment from site ElyBrook_90M | place: USA: Ely Copper Mine, Vershire, VT | collected 2017
TGTTCCCCATCCCTCCATGCTGGAGAGAAATCAGCTATTCGCAAAGAATCTACCTTGGTGCAAGTTCATAACAGGCTCTAGCGCGGCATGTTCAACGTGAGATAAGAAATCGAAATGGGCATGTGAATTCCCTTTTTACACTTGACCCAACCCATCAAATGCCGGGACTAAACATCTAGAGAACTTAGTCAGCGCTCAACCACATCCTGAGAACGGCGCATCCAAACTGCAATTGAGGACATCGATACGCTGATTTGGATCGCAATGGTGACGTGGCCATTGAGTTGATGCCAATCGAGTGTTGGGGGCGTTTCATAATTCAGGGCTGGTACTCCCACAGGTCATTGAACTTGCCGTTTCCGATGCAGAATATTTCGTCTCCGCCGAAGAGCCAGAGATTCCCTGACTTGTCGGTCCAACTGACGGCGCCATCACGACAACCTGGAACGTTGCCGGAAGCAGCCACGCCCAGCGTTCCATAGGCACCAGCCTGGCCAGGCTGGTTTGGACCGCTCATCCATGTCCATTGACCTGCGGTGTACTTCCATAAGTCGCTGAAGTCATCTGGTCCAGTGCCACCAAAAAGCCAAACGTTCCCCGCTGCATCGGTCCAAGTGGCAGCACCGTTGCGTGCACCAGGAATATTGTCGGGAGCAGCCGTTCCCTGGGTTCCGTATACCCCCGGTTCGTTCGACTGATTTGGTCCTCCCATCCACGTCCACTCGCCAGCGCTGTACTTCCACAGATCGCTGAGGTTACAAGGGGAGCCTGTTTGCTGGCATCGTATCCCGTTTGCGTCAGCTCCATCCCCACCAAACAGCCAGAAGTTTCCATCCGAATCAGTCCAAGAGGCGGCACTGAATCGTGATCCTGGAGTGTTACCCGGAGCAGCCGTCCCCAGCGTGCCGTAGGTGCCGTACTGGTTGGCCACGTTCGCTCCCGCCATCCACGTCCACTCACCAGCGCTGTACTTCCACAAATCGTTGAGGTTCCCGGGCGTTCCAGTCGAGTCCCAACCAAACCCACCGAAGAGCCAGAGATTCCCAGATGAATCTGTCCATGAGCTCGCACTGAATCGTGCCCCCGGAACGTTTCCTGGAGCAGCCACGCCTTGCGTCCCATACACACCTACGAGGTTTTGACTCGCAGTGGTATTCGACCCGCTCATCCATGTCCACTGGCCGTTACTGTACTTCCACAGGTCGTTAAGCTGTCCCCGTGTTCCGGCTGAATCGAGACCAAGCCCACCGAAAAGCCAGAAAGTTCCTGAGTTGTCTGTCCAACTCGCGGCCATGTACCGTGCTCCGGGAACGTTGCTGGAAGCAGCTATTCCTCGCGTTCCGTAGTTCCCTGCTTGTTCGACCGTGTTCGACCCACTGATCCACGTCCATTGGCCTTTAATGTACTTCCACAGATCGTTGAGGTCTCCCTGTGGCCCAGACGAGCTCTCACCGTACCCGCCAAAGAGCCAGAAGTTTCCAGCAGCATCCGTCCAGGTGGAGGCGTACGTTCGCGCACCTGGAACATTGGTGAGAGAAGCAGTCCCCTGCGTTCCGTAGGCTCCCATCTGGTTGACAATGTTGGTGCCACCGATCCAGGCCCATTCGTTGTGGATGGCGAAAGCGGGTGCAGTTCCACCGCCGCCACCGCACCCAATCAAGATGAGTGACGCGATTACCGCGATCAAAATTCCATATGACTTCATGACGATACCTCAGCCTCTCAGTGCGATCTCACCTAAACGCAGGAGGCAAACCCGGCTCTGACTCGGGGATACATAGAGAGCCAACTCAGCGCCATCCCCGTGACGGCGCTGAGTTGTAATTGTTCACAAAAATGGAGTTATATACAACATCTGCCACCGGACAGCGACAGCTGGTTAATACGTCACTTTGCGAATACGGTTGTTGCCAGCATCTGCAATATAGACGTTTCCTGTTGCGTCAACAGCAACGCCGGTTGGGCCAGAAAGCGCAGCACTAGTAGCAGACCCTCCATCACCGAAATAGCCTGCCGTGCCGTTTCCGGCAATCGTCGTGATAATTCCCGTGGAAGCTGCTATTTTGCGAATGCGGCTGTTACCCATATCTGCAATATAGACGTTACCATCTGCATCCACCGCCACGCCTTGTGGATAGTACAACTGAGCGCTGGTAGCCTGCCCACCGTCACCGGAATAGCCTGCCGCACCGTTTCCAGCGATCGTCGTGATGATCCCCGTGCTTGCGGTCACCTTGCGGATTCTGTTGTTAAACCAGTCCGCAATATAGATGTTTCCTGCTGTGTCAACAGCCACACCGTCGGGAGCATTTAACCCCGCACTCGTTGCCAGCCCTCCGTCGCCGGAGTACTGACCAGAAGGCACATATACGCAACTGGAAGGATCATATATGCAACTGCTACCGTCACCGGCTATCGTAGTAATAATGCCGGTGGAAGCCGTTATTTTTCGAATGACGTTGTTATATGTGTCCGCTATATATATGTTTTCTGCTGCATCCACCGTCACGGCATATGGATAGTTCAACTCGGCACTGGTAGCGTATCCACCATCGCCGGTATAGCCAAACAAGAAGGGATCTTCCTGTCCTGCTATTGCTCTGAAATTTTCTGTAGATACAACTGCTTCGACTATCCCGTTATTATTCGTGTCAGCAACATACACGTTTCCCGATGTGTCCACTGTGACACCCAATGGTAAATTGAACCATGCAAAGGATAGGCCAGCAAACGCGCTACTAATTTCTCCGGTGGAAACTGTGACCTTGCGGATCGCATTGTTATTCGCATCTGCAACGTAAAAATTCCCGGATGCATCTAGGGCGATGCCTGACGGATAATTTAGTTCGGCAGCGGTCGCTGAACCTCCATCTCCCGAGTAGCCTGCCGTGCCATTCCCGGCAATAGTAGTGATAATTCCACTGGATGGCGGAGGCGGCGGGGGTAAATTTAAGTTTTGCGCTAAGTCAATGATTAGATTCTGCCCATTCGGGCTTCCCCATCCGGTCACCAGATCATAGCCATCCTCTGCGTTGAACCATACTGGCTGGCCGCAGCAATTGTTATTCCCGCTCCCTTGGAGGATGTCATGGAAGTCGCTGTAGTAGTTGGGGCCCCCACCGATCGTGTAGATATACGGGTTGATAAAACCCACGGGCGGGTTGCCATTAGCCACAGCTTGTTGATTGACTAACGCCATAAACCCTGCCCAGCGAGGTGCAGCATAGCTGGTGCCCCCTTCAGCGTAAGTCGGATATGTCGGATTGGGATAACACTGGTTCATAGTACAGAAGTAGTTGTCGGTATTGGCTTCCATGGCTACGTCTGGAACATTCCGTAGCGTGGTTGAACCCCCGTTCAGCGAATTAGCCACTCCTGTCTGATAAGTTGGAACTGAAATGCCATCGGGGCTGATGCCGCCCCCACTATCAATCCACGTTGCTTCCGAGAGCCATACGCCGACAGGGCCACTCGTGGTCAGGTCGGTTCCGCCGACAGCTGTCACATTAGCGTCTTCCGCAGGGTAAAAATATGGATAGACCGAGCTATCAAAGGCTCCGTGATCGCCAGACGCGGTAAAAAAACTCTGGCCGTTCGAGGCCATCGCCTTGAATACTCCATCGTTATAATACAAATCCGCCGTCCCCGGCTCCCACAGCCACGATTGACTTATTTGTTTGCAGACATTGTCCGAGGCTATAGTGTCGTAGATTAGCGTGTCATTGGAATTGATTGGCTGGTCGGGAGAATAACCAGGATTCATCCATGCGTCCGGTGCTATGTACACGCGAACTTGGCTCATGCCGGGTGCCATGCCAATTGGTTGCGCGATGTCCAATGCAACTTCAACTTCATCGCCGTTGTATGTACCGACACTTCCTCCGTCCACCAGGACGTTATTAACCGGGATATTATAGTTCACTCCTTGGGTTGTGTAGGACAACATGTAATTGCCGCCGTTTGCACTATCCGTGGCAGCTCCGTCGAACGTGTTCGCCACATCATTAATGCTGTAGCCGCCAAACTCCACAAGCGCGACGCACTGACCACTGCCCGTAAGGGGGCCGGTGCCATAGTAGGCCGCACGCATATCGCTGGGAAGGAAACTGCCATATGAGCCAGATCCGGTCGTGGCGGCTAGTGTACCGGGCGTCAGTGCGGGTCGCGGGATGGAAATGTTATCCAAGCCGGTAATGTGTTTTATGGGCACACTCAGACTGAGCGAGGGCTCGCGATCAGTCGAGTAAAACAGCCGGTTCTCCGTAGGATGTTGATATAGGTTCAACTTGATCTGGAAAGCGCCTTCGATTTGCGCCACCGTACCGCGCACGGGCACGACCAGGCGATTCGCCAGGGTAGCGGTTACGGTAAGACCGTTGGCACGAGCGAAATTGACAACAGTCTGGTAATCCGCAGCCGTCGGGCCAAACCGACTGGTAAATTGTTGAACGCTTAGAAAATGACGGTAATTGGGGCTGGTTGGGTCATATATCTGACCCAACAGGCTGTCGAGCTCCGCCTCGTTACGCAGGGGCAGTACGATGGAGAGGCTGAGTTGCTGCGTAGATGGCAGCGACCCCACGATCGCCGCCCGACCACTGGAAACGACGGGGGGGACATGATTGTGAAGTGCTTGGGGCGCTTGCTGCGTTAGGCCGGGCATGGCAAACATGAACACGGCCACGCATGCTAGCGCGGCTGATCTATACAACGAGCGAATCTTACTCTGCATAGTCACTGTCGTTCTCCCTTTCGTGGTTTTCTTTGAAATGTTGATGGCCCGAACTGCGCCATCACGGTTGCCAGACTTGGGATCAGCTTGACGGCACGCTCCTCAATAGGTACTCGTCTTCTGGCTCGCCAGAAACCAGTACTCTTTGCGCAGGAGAAATATGGACCAGTTTCCGTCACTGTCAAGTGAAAGCTCGCATTTTCGCACAAATGTGCGTATATCGCTCACTACAGTGGGAGAAATCAGCGCAACAATGTGATGCTCTGCTATGGCACTAATTTGTGAACTGGGGTGGACTATAGCACCAAAGGCCATTCCATCAACAACAGAATAAAGAATATTCTCGTAATAGTAATAGTAATCAGAGTTGTTGCAAACTAGTTACTACATTTTTCTTCTCAAGAAGACCATGAAAAGTGATTCAAAGAGAGTAAATCTGGTTATGACATCTCGACATTGGAAGGATCGAATTACGCTTTGTATAGAAGAAGATGAATCAAATCAGAAGCGGTGTTTGTGACTATCAACACATTGCAGGAGTGACTAGCATCACAAATAAACCTGTGTGATTAGTGTCACAAATGGAGTGAGGTCATCTGAAATACCTCGCGCTCTCTTTATTGCACAAGTTTTCCACAGGGTCTGTAGTGGTTGTTGTATCAATCGCGTTCCTAGAGAGGCCTTCAAACAGCTCCTTTATAGCTTTCTACTGCTCCAGTAAGGGCTCCTGCCCTACGCATCTAGAGCCTTCTATGAGACGGCTGTAGGAATCAAGGGGCTTTTTGTTTTTTCTTTCATAGTGCTTTTGCTCTTGTTTTTGCTTTTGTCGATTGGTCTCTTGTTTGGATTCCTGTCGGACTTCTATCCGCACTCGAAGAGGGCTCTTTTGAACCCGGTGCCTGTTGGGGTCCGATGATGAGGAATCGAGGCTGCTATCTGTTAGTCGGCCTTTGCTGGCCAGGCTCTAGTGTCCTGAGTCATTAATTCACTAAACTATTTATGGCAGTGAGCGTCTAACATGACAGGAGCGAGGTCATGAGACGAGGACGCCGATTGCCGGAGTTGCACCTGAGCGAGGAGCAACGCAGCACCTTGCAGGGCTGGACGCGGAGAAGGAAGACCGCTCAGGCGCTGTCGATGCGAGCGCGGATCGTATTGCGTGCCGCCGAGGGGCTGACGGCTACGGCAATCGCCCGAGAGACGCCTGCGTGTATTCAAACCGTCAGTAAATGGTGGCGCAGATTTGATGAGCAGGGGCTGGACGGCCTGCTCGATGAGCCACGTCCCGGGCAGCCGCGCAAATTGAGCGATGCGCAGATCGAAGAGGTGATCGTGCGCACGTTGGAGAGCAAGCCGCCCGCCGCCACTCATTGGTCGACGCGCACGATGGCTCAGGCCACGGGCATCAACCAGACCGCGATCAGCCGCATCTGGCGCGCCTTTTCGCTGGCCCCGAATCGCTCGGAGACGTTCAAGCTATCCAAAGACCCCTTGTTCATCGACAAGGTGCGCGACATCGTGGGACTCTACATGAACCCGCCGGAGCGCGCGCTGGTGCTGTGTGTCGACGAAAAGAGTCAGATTCAAGCGCTGGATCGTACCGCTCCGTTGCTGCCCATGCGACCGGGCCAGATCGAACGCCGCACCCACGATTACGCGCGCCACGGCACGACCAGCCTGTTTGCCGCGCTAGATACCAAGACCGGCAAGGTCATCGGCCAGAACCAGCAACGACATCGCTCGACCGAGTTCCGCAACTTCCTCGACACCATCGAAAACAACGTGCCCGATGCGCTGGACGTACACCTCATCCTGGACAACTACGGAACGCACAAGACGAAGTTGATTCAGAACTGGCTGGCCAAACGGCCCCGCTTCCATCTCCACTTCACGCCGACCTCTGCCTCATGGCTGAACCTGGTGGAACGCTGGTTCGCCCTGCTCACAGAACGCCAGTTGCGGCGCGGCGTCCACCGCTCGACCAAAGAACTCAAAGCGGCCATCGACAGCTTCATCGAAGATCACAATCGCGACCCAAAACCCTTCATCTGGCATAAAACCGCCGACCAAATCCTCGATTCCGTCGCCAGATTTTGTAAACGAATTAATGACTCAGGACACTAGAGCCTGTTATGAAGTTTGTACCTGAGTAGAGTCTTTGCGTAGGCATGTTTTCTGTCCAGCATGGAAGGATGGGAAACGAGGGGCGGGTTCGCTATCCGAGCGACGTTTCGGATGAGGAGTGGGCGTTTGTGCTGCCGTATTTCTGCTGAGCCGCGAGGACAGCGCCCATCGGGAGCACGATCTGCGCGCAGTGTTTAACGGTGTTCGCTACATTGCGCGGACGGGCAACCAATGGCGGTTCAGGCCGCACGATTTTCCTCCGTGGCCGCGATCTATCGGCAGATGCAGCGCTGGTTGCGGGCGGGAAGCTTCGAGCGGCTGGTCGAAGACGCGCGCATTCTGCTGCGCGAGTTGGCCGGACGCAAGGGCCAGCCGACGGCAGCGTGCATAGACAGCCGCACGCTGCAATCCACGCCCGAGAGCGGCGCGCGGGCAGGCTACGACGGCGCGAAACGGCGCAAGGGATCGAAGGTCCACATCGCCGCCGACACGCTGGGTCACCTGCTCGCGCTGTCGGTGACCGCGGCCGATCAGGGCGATCGCGCCCAGGTCGAGACGCTTGCCGAAGAGATGCAGCAGGTGACCGGAGGCACCCTCGAGATGGCCTACGTCGATCAGGGCTACACCGGTCGGCTGCGGCCCAGACCGCCCAGAGCCACGGCATCCGGCTCGAAGCGGTCAAACACCCCATGGCGAAACGCGGCTTCGTGCTGCTGCCGCACCGATGGGTAGTCGAGCGAAGTTTCGCCGGGGCCGCCCGCTTCCGCAGACTCGCCCGTGACTACGAACGACTCGACACTACGCTCAAAGGATTTCATTACGTTGCCTTCGCATGCCTTATGATCGCCAACCTATTCAAACAACTCGCATGAACTTCATAACAAGCTCTAGAGCGTCCTATCCCCATCAGGTATCCGTGTCACACCCTTTCCACCCTACGTGGTCAAGGCCGCAGCAGACTACACCGCCGCGGAGGCGAAGCGGTTGGCGAGAAAAGCTAAACGGAAGTCTGATCGCGCCATCGACAGTAACGGCAAATGGGAAGTGGTGAACGGCGTCCAGTTCATTCCGGACCCCACCAATCCGCGAGGTCAGCGAGAAATTTGCCTGACCGATGCGGCTTGGGCAAGGACACAGGCGGCCATCCGACTCATATCTAAGGGCACTTGCGAGAGATGCCCGACGCCGGAAGGCGACAGTCACCACATCCACGGCCTGGACGCTGGAAAGCGCGATGACCACCCGGACGCATTGCTCAATCTCTGCCGGACATGTCACGACGCAGCCAAAATCGAACGAAAAGAAGCAGCTTGAACGAAGGAGACGCATGCTCTACACGACAGGCCCGAACGGGGAATCGATACAGAAATATCCGACGCCGGACGATCCGACGTGTCCGCGATGTGCTGCACCATTGGAAAAGCTACAGTGCCCGCAAGGAATGTCGATCGCCAGTTGGTGTTTCCACCGCCGAGGCGACTATTCCTGCCCTAGCTGTGTGCGGCTACAGAACTCAGGCAAACTCCACATAAAGGCTAAGACAGCCTGGTACACCGCATATCTGGCAAAAGTGGCTTATTTGGCAAACGCGAAGGCAGCATGACCACTATCGAAGTTCGCGGTCGACTGTGGCGGCTGCCATCCTCCAGCCAAGGACGTTCCCAAACGTACGGACCGCGCAACAGCCTTGTACGAAGGTGACTGCCGCTACGACCTCTACCACTGGCCGTCTGAAGTCAGCATTGACGCACTGATTGCCAAACCACTACCAGAAGACGCCGCTGACATCGCCGTACACACCAAATAATGTGCGCTACTTTGCGAGCTGCGCTGGCGTGTGTCTCCTTTTGTTGGGTGTGGCCTTTGCCGTTTTCAAACGGAAACGGAGCTTCTGAGTAGACTTTTCTAACATCCAACACATTCATTGTCGTTTTTACATCTGGGCGGCCTTTGTGGCCGCCCATTAGTTGCTTTAGAAGTCACTGAAAGTAGTGCAATCCATTCCAAACGGAGGTATGATCTTGAGTATGGCAACGATCCACATCTCGGAGTTTGACGCCGCCCGCGACTTCGCCGGGTTGATGGCGCATATCCGCGCCGGAGCCGAAATTGTCATCGAGGACGGAACGTCCCCGGTTGCGGTTCTGCGCACGCCCGCGCCGCCGCGCCGCTCCATCGAGGAGTGCATCGCCCTATTGCCCGCCGACTCCCCGGCAACCATCGACGAGGACTTCGCCAGCGATGTTGCAGCGGCCATCGCCGCCCATCGTGAACCTCTGAACGCTCCAGCATGGGACTGATACTCGACTCCAGCATACTGATCGGAGCAGAGCGCAAGGGCAAGAACGCCCGCAACGCTCTGGCCGAGATCGCTCTCCAAGCCGCCGGTGAGGATGTCGCCGTCTCGGTCGTCACTCTGATGGAGCTGGCGCACGGCATCGCCCGCGCCAACACACCGGAGAGAAAGGCCACGCGGCAGCAGTTTCTCAGCGAGCTGATCGCGGCTGTGCCGGTGCATCCGGTGAGCACGTCAGTTGCGCTCCGAGCCGGTCGGATCGACGGCGAGAACGCCACACAGGGCGTTCGTCTCGCGCTCTCCGACCTACTGATCGGGGTCACGGCCTTAGATCTTGGCTACCGCGTCGCCACGGGTAACGTGCGCCACTTCGAGATGGTTCCCGGTCTCGAAGTCGTCTCCTTCTAAGCCCATATTTTCTTTTTGATTCATCATTCTGCAACCTCGAAGCGTCATAATCGTCAGTGTTTATGTGGATGGGAACGCACTGAAGACGCTCCGGAGGTGAGAACCCAATGGGCGAGAGACAAAATAGGCCTTTCCACTTCACTTTCAACACTTCGCTCAAGGTTGGTTTTCACGGATCACGCATCACTTCCGACGCCGGCCTGCTGCCGGTGCGGACGTTGTATGAGCAGCTCGGGTTTGGCCAGCTCATCTCTGACAACCTGAAGGATGAGCGCCGCGGCAAGAATACCCTCCTTCACGGCCCGCTCCAGCACTCCGCAGAGCGCCAGAAAGGAAACCCATCGCCGGAGACGTTCCTGCGCCAACCCTTGTTCTTTGGCGACTCGCGCCAACGTCTTTTCCAGACGCTCAACCGACTGCTTCATAGACCTTCACCTTACTTCCATTCAGCGACAGCGAAGGGCCGCGTGCCGAGCGACTGACGAGCTTCCGAAGATCGCCCGCCTGAGTGGTGTTGAGCAGTCCTTCTCGAAGTGCGTCGGTAATGGCCTGCCGGGCGATCTCCGTCCTGTGAGTTTCCGAGAGAACATCCATGATCGAACGCTCCACAGTAGTAACCGGCATTCCCTCGTGCTCGCCGATCTCCTGCGGGGTAAGCTCGGCCCGATGAATCACGATCCATGCTGGGTGCTCCCTGCGCAGCCGTGCGGATTTCGGAACGGTGAGATGCACTTGCGGCGGGTTCACATCTGAGATGCCGTAAAGCAGTAGAGCTGTCTCATGGGACAGCGCAATACGCTCCGGCCCTTGACTCGCTTGTATCCACAGAACCGCCTCACGGTATTGGGCGAGCCGATCTGCCGGGTAGTGAGCAATCCGGTATACGCCTCGGTTCATTCGTTCCAATCGGCCACGCTGTGCCAGCCGAATCAGTACGGAATCTTGTATTCCGAGTCCGCGCGCCTCTTTGGACGTGAGTAGGCCGTCATGCTCTTCGGCAAGCGTATACAGTTCGTCCATGCGGGTCCGTGCCATGAGTTGAGTATGCGACGGCAAACCATAGATGTCAATATCGTTCCATTATGGAATGATATTGACTCTGCAAGCACCTGCTGATCGAGGCCATTTCACAGATTCATCCGGAGACCGGATGAAATTCACAGAACACATGAGGTTAAACCCGCATTTCCTTTTTGATTCATAATTCTGAAACCCCGAAGCGTGATAATCGTCAATGTTTATGAGGGTGCGAACGTGGTGAAGACGCCCCGGAGGTATGAACCCAATGGGTGAGAACCAAAACCGGCCTTTCCACTTCTCCTTCAACTCCTCTCTGAAGGTTGATTTCAAGGGATCACGAGTCACGTCCGATGCTGGCTTGTTGCTGGTCCGAGAGCTGGATGAACGTCTCGGGTTAAGCGAGCTGATCTCCGACAATCTAACCGATGCCCGTCGCGGCAGGAATACGCAATTGCCTCTGCCGGATCTGTTGCGCCAGTCGATCTACAGCCGTTTGGCCGGTTATGAAGATCTCAACGACGCGGAGCGCCTTTCCCAGGACCCGACCTTCCGCCTGATTGGCTCGGAGAAGATCCGGGATCGCGGCGCGGCGCTTCCCTCCCGGCTGCATTGGTTTGAGACCGAGGTGCTGACGCAAGCTGTGAACCTGCGTGGTCTGGCGTTGATGAACCGGGGACTGATTGCAAAGGTCGAACGACAGGAGTGGACATGGCGGGCGGTGCTGGACATGGACAGCACCGAGATCCCGGTTTACGGAGAGCAGGAGCAGAGTGCCTACAACAAACACTATGAATCCACCTGCTTTCACCCGCTGCTGCTGTTCAACAGCGACGGCGACTGCGTTGCCGCAAGACTGCGACCAGGCAACGTTCACAGCGCCGATGGCTGGGAGCAGCTTCTTCTACCAGAGATCGAACGGCAACAGAAGCTGGGCAAGGAAGTCTGGTTCCGGGCTGATGCCGCTTTTGCGAAACCGGACCTGTACGAAGCACTGGAAGAGCGTGGGGCGAAGTACGCGATCCGGATTCCGGCCAACGACTGCCTGATGCGGGATATTGCAGAGTTGCTGACTCGGCCGGTAGGCCGTCCGGCTTACAAACCAATCGTGTGGTACAAAGGCTTCCTCTATCGAGCAGCCAGTTGGACGACGGCGCGGAGGGTGGTTGCCAAGGTGGAGTTCCATGCCGGGGAGCTGTTCCCTCGGGTGGGCTTCATTGTGACGAACACGCTGCTGAGGAACCGCAAGGTGGTCCATTTCTATAACCAGCGCGGCAACGCGGAGCAATGGATTAAGGAGGGCAAGCAGGCGGTGAAGATGACGCGGCTGTCCTGCCACCGGTTTCGCGGCAATGAGGTTCGGCTGTGGCTCAGCATTCTCGCCTACAACCTGGGAAACCTGTGGCGACGGCTGGTGCTGCCAAAGGAAATCGGAACGTGGTCGTTGACTAGCTTGCAGCAGAGGCTGGTGAAGACGGGAGGGCGGTTGGTGAAGCACGCGCGGTACTACTGGCTGATGCTGGCCGAAGGACACCTGACGCGAGCGCTGTTCGCTGCGATGTTGCGACGGATCGCGCTGTTGCCCCTTCCGGCAAACTAACGATGATCGCAAGGCCAAATCAAATCGCTGAGGAGAAAGGAGGAGGAAAGAGTGTCCGAGAAATCGACAAGGAAGGCTCCCGATTACGCGGTCGACTCCAGGGTGGCACGAAATCGCTCTGTTTTTCGACCGGAATTGCAGCTTTGCGTGGCCATACTGCTGAAGAGCGGTATAATTTGTGCGAACCAGGACCGAAAAAGGAGATTCCAGCTTACCAACCCCGGGGACAATTGATGCGCTACCGCAATCGAGTGCTGGGGCTCCTGTCCCTGCTTCTCGTCATCACCTATCTCGACCGCGTCTGCATCTCCGTCGCCGGCCCGCGCATCCAGGATGACCTGCATCTCGGCCCCGCCGCCTGGGGATGGGTTACCGGCATCTTCACCCTCGCCTATGCTACCTTCGAGATCCCCTCGGGCGCGCTCGGCGACCGCATTGGCCCGCGCCGAGTACTCACCCGCATTGTCCTTTGGTGGTCCGTCTTCACCTCGCTCACCGGCCTCGCCATCGGATACCGCTCGCTGCTCGTCACGCGCTTCCTCTTCGGCGCGGGCGAAGCCGGAGCCTTGCCCAATGCCTCGGTCGTCGTCTCGCGCTGGTTCCCGGTCGAGGAGCGCGGACGCGCCTTCGGCATCATGCTCATGGCCGCACAGATCGGCGCCGCCGTCGCCCCGCTGCTCGTCGTCCCCATCCAGATCCACTACGGCTGGCGCGCCTCCTTCTACCTCTTCGGTATCCTGGGCACCCTATGGGCCGCCGTCTGGTATGGCTGGTTCCGCGACTCGCCCGCAGAAAAATCCGTCGTCCCGCAGTCCGAGCTAGAAGAATCGCCCGCCCACGTCGCCGCCATCCACCGCAGCCTACCTTGGGCTCTGGCGCTGCGCTCGCGCAACTTCTGGGCCGCCATGACTCTCGCCTTCTGCTACATCTACACCAACGGCTTCTTCATCTCGTGGTTCCACACCTACCTCGTCAGAGGGCGCGGATACACCGAGAAGGGCCTACTGCTCTCCTCGCTGCCGTTCTTCGTCGCTGCCTGCGCCAACCTCTCCGGCGGCCTCGCCAGCCATCTGCTGGTCCCACGCATCGGCCTCCGCTGGGGCCGCTGCGCTCTCGGATTCCTGGGACTCAGTGTCGCCACCGCCTCCATCACCGCCGTCATGTTCACGCATAGCGCGCTCGGAGCGCTGGCACTGCTCTCGCTTGCCAACGGGGGCATTACCTTCCAACAGCCCATCATGTTCGCGGTTTGCCTCGACATCGGCGGCACCTACTCGGGCGCCGTCGTCGGGGCCATGAACTCGGCCTCCGCGGCAGGCGGCTTCGTCTCCGCGCTCGCCTTCGGATACATCGTCGGGCACACCGGGAGCTACAACCTGCCCTTCGTCCCCATGGCCGCACTGCTCCTGCTGGGCACCTGGCTCTGGCTCCGCCTCGACCCCAACGAGCAACTCACCCCCGCCACCATCACAGTCGCCACCTCAGCCCTCCCCGAAACCGCCTGACCCGAATCGCCCTCATCTATCGGACAGAAAGGAGTGGAAATTTTCTGCCCGGGCCTCCCTGCGACCCGTTTTGGCACTATGAGTGATTGCGGTCTGGCCCCGAGAAAACCTGTTTAATATTAAAAAATGAAGCTCCATCTTTTTCAGTTTCCAGTCTGCTCCTACTGAGTACGGCTGCATATTCACAAACCCAGATCATCCCAGCAGGAGCCCTGATTCAATGCACAACTTCCGATGGGCGTATCTCCGCCAAGACGGTCAACGTGGGATCGGGAAACAGGGAGCTTCAGCGAAGGTCCAGCCGATGACAGCTTAGGCGGTCGGTGCGGACGGACCCGCCGTTTGGGCCGGACTGGCCTTCTTCGTCGCAGTCTTTTTGGAAGCCATCTTCTTTGATGCTGCCTTCTTAGTGCTTGCCTTTGGGAGTACGGCAGCTACGAGGGGCTTCTGTGTGGCCGTCGCTTTCTTAGCGGCTCGCCTGACCTTAGCCCAGCGTGCCTTCATCGCCGCCGCAATTCTTGCGCGCCCCGCAGCAGACATCTTGCGGCGAGGCTGAGTGTTTGCCTTGGGTGGTAGCGCGGCGGGGACCTTCTTAGCCGCACCACTTCCAATGGGGCGACCAGGCCGCCTCTTTACCACGCTCGAGTCGGTCTCGGACAAGAGTTCCTTCGCTTGACGGAGATGTGAAATCTCAACGTCGATCTGCCTAATAATCTCTACCGTGCTCATATGTAGATCCTCCGCCATTGAGAATACCGCACAACCACCCCCAAATGAGCAAAATAAACATTTTTTCTGTCGGCGAGCTGCCCACCTCGCGCCTGGGATGTTGCTATGGCCGAGTTGGGCTTTCTGGACGTTCTCAATCCCAAGACCGTCTATTCCCGACCGCCCCGCAGCATGAAGCACAAAGGCATCCGCTACGTAATTTAGAAGGCAGAACCAGTCCAACTCTGGCAGAAATGGAGCATGAAAATGGCAACTAGCACCCCCTGGGGTCCATCCCAGCAATCGAAGTCCTATGGCCCCGGCATCGTGTCGTATAGCTGTGCCGGCCACGGCGGCTTCCACGTCTCACGTACCCTTAATGCGACGATGCCTGACTATCTGCGCTACCCCGAAGGCTGGTATGAGGAAGACTGCGCATGGGCTCTCGTAGCACTGGCGTTCCCCGATCGGTTCACGCCGAAGGACCTCGAACACGCGAAGGATACGGTTCGGCACTATGAGCCGGCTATCTACGAGCAGCACTTCGGCGTGATTCTCGAACCCGGTGAATCGCATGTCAAGGATGAGCGTGCGTTCAACGAGAAGCATAAGAACGATCTCATCGGGGTCTGCGCATCGGGCGACTGGAAGGAAGGCGTTCCCCCGGGGATGGTTCAGGTTGTCGCCGTGCGCGGAGGCCGAGGCCCATGCGATGCATCGGCACCGGCGCGCGAGACGAAGACTTTTCTCGTTCCCAAAGCTGACTACGACGCGCGTGGTCCTCACGGCTTTGTAGTCGATCCCGACGAGTATGCCGAAGTGATCTTCACCTCAATTCAGTAACACCACACAGAATCCATTGGCAGCAATGCGCTGACAGATGCGGAAAGACAGGCAATAATGACAGTTCTCGCATTCAATGGTGCTGCGGCGCTCGCCCTACTCGAGTCTAGCCGGAAGGCAGCCAAGCACAGTAAAGCGTACTGCCCTGGAGTCGATCCAGGTCCCGGATTAGAGTTCGTGCATGACAGCGGTTTGTATTTGATCTCGAATGAGATCACTGATCAGCCGGTGGGTGTCAAACATCCGGTGGTCTATGCGGAAGGATACGCTCCGGACGCAGACTGCGACAAGATCCGCGACGCGGTTGGTGGCGATGACTTCGTGCATTTCCTTTCAGAGAAGGAACTGCAGCGATTCTTTCCATGCGAGGAGTTTCACATTGCTGTCAGCAAGAGAACGTTCATGCTGAGAGCAAAGTTTGCGCGGCCCGCGAAGGTGCCACGTAAGAAGACGCCTAAATAGCAGGTTGGTGCCGGGGCTACGTCGTCATTCGACGATGTAACCCCGGTGTTTGAGTAGGGCAGCAGCGGAGAAGTAGTCCCAGTAAGGTGCGATCGCGCGCCGCAGATGAAGCCAAAATAACGAATTGGAGGCAACAATGACAGATATGCCAACAGAAGTTCCTGGCGCGGTACAACGGGCGCAAGCGTCTTCAGATTTACCCGACTTGGAGGAGAATGCTGAATGGCGCGCCATCGCGCCCCTCGATGTTCGCAGGATCAAATGCGACATCTACCATGTGTGCGGCGAGCAGGCCCGATGGGGGACGCACAAGGGTCCAGCGTTCTCGTATGTATGCGAATACCACCGTCGCGTTTACGAGGCCACTGGCACGTTCTGGAATGACGCGGGCTACCGAACATTGACTCCAACAACACAGACAGGCGGGTAATGGCATTGGTATACCTTGAACTTTTCAACGGCCGCAGATCCATTGACGAGCAAATGCGAGCATTCGGAACCCCAGGACCGGTGCTCGGACCATTTCCCTTTATGCAGACCGCCTACGGGGATCGTCTCAAGTTCGACCGGAGCGTAATTATCGAACTGATCGACGGTCTCATCTACTACGGAGGAACTTTCTATGGCGGCTGGTCTGTGATTGATGCAGATACTGTCTGTCGAAGCGAGGACCTACAGCAGCGCCTCGAAACGTTTGATCCGTCGAAAGCTATTCACCCATGGCAAGGGCAGCTCGCCGCGTGACCGCCTTCAAACGGAAGACAACCCCAAAACAAAGCCGCTCCCCATGTGTGAGCAGGAGCGGCGTTCCTTTCCGAGGAGAAAGTGCTTGGCTTATTGTTCGGAGACTGGTTCGATGATGGCTACTTTTGAGTAGCGGCTGCAAAGATAGGAGTTTTTTCCATCGCGCCATGCGGAGCGGATATTTCAACTTGTTCCACCGGATGGCGTCGAAGACCATGAATATGCCGAAGAGAAACACAATGCTGGCGACTTCCGATATCTCAGACCGGAGTTGATACGTCGTCGACGCGGCGAGAGTCCCAACCCCTAGAAGCACTACGGAGACTCGCCAAAACACACGCCGCGGTTTCGGTGGTGAACACTTCTCAGCCACGATGCTTTGCCTGAAAGTCTGCGACCACCCTGTCTTGAGGATCAAGCCGCGCTTGGAGCGAGCCATCATCGAGCCATTGCCGTAGACCGTCGCAAAAGCTTTAAGATATGCCCGTGATCCGCAATACGCGCAGCAAAATGGATCCTTGGCACGCGACTGTGGCCCCCGCCTTTGCATGTACGGTGTCAGGGCAACGTTCGCGGATCGAACGGTAGACGGATATTGAGGCTTTAGTTTTTTGCTAAACGGACGTCCATTGACGCGATTATACCGCGCTTAAATGGTACTGGTATACTATTTGCCCCCAACTGCGCGCTTTGGCGCATGTATGCGCTTGGTCCGTCTCTTGCCGCGTATGCCCTGGAGTTCAGCTTCCACTTTAATCAATACGCGGATCATCGCACTCTTGTTCGACGAGGCCAGAATATTCACGCACAGATCTTCGAGCAATGCATTGGTCTCCTTTGTGAAGTTGAACCTCTTCACAACGATGGACTTCGAACTGGGCGGGTCTTCCAACAAAACATCGGAGTCTCTGAGAGTTTTGAATCGTATGTCGTCAGCTAAATACTGTTCGATCAGTTGACTTGTGAGTGCAAGATACTTCACTTGCATTCTCCGAACTAACTCCGCGAGCAGATCCACTGTCTCAGTATCAAGATTGAGACTCGTTGCGATGTACTTGGTTTTTTCACGATGATCTCCGTAGCCTCTCCTCATCAATGCGATGCGTGGGGATTCAACGAAAGGGACGACCATTGCATCCGCCTGATCCGCGGCAACCACAATTTTGTTGGGCTCCGCTTTGAGGGAAGAGACTAGGCCGTGAACCAATGAACGATCTATGTAGTAGCGAATGATTAGGCGACATACTTCAGACATGCTGCCAGTACCGCATATGCGAAACGCGAGTGCGGAAGCGAGCGCCCGTGTCTCCTCGTCCTGATAGATTCTGATCTTGATTGTCTGATTGCTATCTGCAGGACTTGAATTGTGATCGAGGAAATATGACCGAATCGCTGCCTCAAGCTTGTCGCTGGCGGAGACTTCTTCGATCATCCGACGCATCAGCTTGCGATACGTCATGCGAGGAGCCTTGTTCGCTGACTTCAGGCGAGAATCAGCCTTAAGCGAACTGAGTGCTTTCCGCAGGCTCTCGCTAACGTAGATATATAGCGCTTGTTCGCTTGTTTTTGGCGGGGGCATGTCATCGTATCCCGGGCCGTAGAGATTATTGCCCACGGTCCACTCCACCAATATTAGCATGTCAAGCCGTCGTGCTTGCTCTCAATTCGGCAAGGACAAACGGCTTCCGGCGTATTTCCCATCCGGCGCGCAAAACAGCCATCTGCATACGATCGACCGGCGTTATGTCGACTAGGTAACGGAGAACATCTATCGCGAGGCGGTCCGGGCTGTCGGATGGTAACAGAGACTTCATCCTTTCGAGTAATTCCAGGTGGGGTCCCAGCACTTTTAGCCGCTCAGCCCTTGTTGCTTCAAGCTCGGCTTTTGCTGCTTCGCGCCGTCGTGGCGCTTCTTCTTCACGCGCTTCTTCTTCAATTGAGTTCTGATTTGATGTCTCTGATGCAGGTAGAGCAGGCATTTACTATTCCTCGGCGTAGCCAAAAATAACAAGTCTGTATAGTTTTCGTTTCCAGTAAATATACAGCAAAACGACAAAGTCATTCTGCGATTTCGCGACAGGCGATAAGTTTGATACCAACTAAAGTAACTGTTTGGCTCAATGTGCATGATGTAGCACGCATCTAACGTCGACAACAATAAAGGCTGTAGTATATAAAGTGGTAGTGGTATATAGTGAGCAAAGACTAATGCCGCTGCTCTCGCAATCGAGACGATTCCTGTTTCGGGCTTTCTGGCTGATGTAGCCGTCGAGGGACTAGGTATAGAGAAAAGGTGAAAACTTTGAATTGGTTCCTTCGAAAGACGCGTTACTCGGCTCCGTTACTATGGATCGGAGCTGTGGCAGTTGCTGCAGCAATTGCCCAATCCACGGCAACACTCATACAGATCGTCAATAAATCCACCCCAACGGTCACGGCAACCTCTTCCTTGAATCCTTCCGTTTTTGGAACATCTATAACGTTTTCGGCGTCATTGACTGCTGCTCTAGCTGATAACGCAATTGGCACTGTACAGTGGATGGACGGGCCCACACCCATCGGCAGCCCGGTTCCAGTTGCATCAGCCGGCGCATCAATGCCTTTCTCTGTTCTCACCGCCGGAACCCACTCAATCACAGCGGTTTACAGTGGCGACGGGGACTTTACCGGGGCAACATCGGCGCCGATCAGTCAGGTGGTCAATAAGGCCACACCTGGCGTTGGTGGATTTGCACCGATCACGGTTGCTTCGAGCCTGAACCCGAGCATTTATCAGAACGCTGTAACCCTCACCGCAAGCGCGCCGGCTGGTACAACCGGGACCATTACGTTCATGGACGCGACGACGGCCTTGGGAACCTCTCCACTGGTTGGGAGTAGCGCGACATTCTCCATAACGACCATGATCGCAGGCACGCATCCAATCACTGCCGTCTATAGCGGTGATTCGAACTTTAACGGCGCAACAAGCGCGGGCATTTCTCAGGTTGTCAACAAGGCCCCAACCGTTGAATCAGTCTTTGCCACTCCGCCCACAGGCGTAACGGTTGGATCGAGCGTCACCTTCACGACTCTCGTAAACACTGGCGCGCTTCTCCCAATCGGAACCGTAACTTTCATGGATGGCGCAACCACGCTCGGCACTGGCACTGTTGCATCCACAACGGCCACTAACCTCTTGCCTTATTCGTCTGACTTTACTCAGTGGACCAGCGACAGCGCAGGCGTTGCAGCACCCACGGTTGGAGCAGCTACACTTGGTCCGGACGGAGCTAATTCAGCGACGACCCTCACCTACCTTGATACAACTGGTGGCAACCACTCAGGTCTCAAGTTGACGGCAACCGGCACCTTCGCTGGTCAGCAAATGGCTGTGTCGTTCTGGGCTCTCTCCAGCTCGTCCACAGTGCTCACGGTCAACCTTGAGGATGGCGCCGGCGCGAATGCACAGACAGCAACCGAAAACACCTCAGCCACGTGGCAGCGCTTCGTTGTGCCGTTCACAATGGCTGCTGGTGCAGGCTCCAACGCAATCGTTTCGATTCAGGCGGTCAATGAGGCAGCCGGAACCGTATCGATCTACGGAGCACAGCTCGAGCAAGCGGCCACGGCAGGCGTCTACGTTATGACGACTGGCGCATCGGCGGCTGGTCAGGGTGGCATTGCAACATACACCACGACAACACTGCTTGGCGGTAATCATCCCGTCGCCGGTGTCTACTCTGGTGACACCAACTACCTGGGTAACACGGGCGCACTGAACAGCCCGCTCACTGTAGGCCAGGGCTCGGCGACCGCTGTTGTGGCGAGTTCCTTGTCCCCAAGCAACTATGGTGTATCTGTTACTTTCACCGCAACCGTGACTGGCCCGAACGCCATCCCGACTGGAACGATTACGTTCCTTGACGGAGCAACGACGATTGGCACGGGCACACTCGATGCCACCGGCAACGCCACGATGTCCATCTCGTCGCTTGTTGTGGGCAATCACCCGATCACAGTCAAGTATGGTGGGGACAGCAACTTCAATGCTGTGACCTCATCTTCAATCACTCAAACCGTAAATGCCGTAGCTGCAACCGTGACGGTCACCAGTTCGATCAACCCGTCCACCTTCGGTCAGAGCGTTGACTTCACCGCAACCGTCACAGGCACCGGGGCTACCCCAACTGGTACCGTGGCAGTTACGGATGGGGCAACAACACTGGGAACGATTACCCTCAACGCGAGCGGTAGCGGTGTCCTCACAACTGCGACGCTGACGGGCGGATCTCATTCCCTACTGTTCACCTACAGCGGCGATTCAAACTACACGCATTAAATAACAGCGAGGGCCTGCCGATAACAATCGGCAGGCCCCTCACACATTTTTCTTTATTATGCTGAGGCCTCTTCCCATGACTATGAAAGCTACATCGAGATTACTGCTGGCGATCGCGGCACTTGCCTGTACCCCGGCATGGTCTCAAGCACCTCTGACGCAGGTCGTGGTGAGGATCGCACCGGTTGTGACGGTCGCAACCGTTCCAGCCAATGCTCCCCGAGCTGCCGGTTCTTCTGTTCAATTCGACGCGCAAGTCACTGGCATCGCCGTTGCAACGCCCACAGGGACGCTTACCTACACAATCACTTCCCTTGGCAGTGAGCCAGTTCTCACTGGCACCGCGCCCATCGTCGGAGGACTCTCTGCATGGATCGCGTATCCCCCGCCTGAAGGCTATACGGTCTCCGTATCCTATCCTGGCGATATCAATTACCTGCCCCTGTCCGCGTCCCTGCCGGCCGGCCCAGCGGAAGACTTTGACTTTACCCTCCCCTCCGTGACGATGGCTCAGGGCACTACATGGAACGGTGCCATGCAGGTAGTCTCGTTGAATAGCTTCACTGGAACGATTGCGTGGGCTTGTCAGAACGTTCCCCCGCAGATCGGTTGTCCCATGTCGCAGACTGCTTCCACATTCACTCCTGCGAACATGGCCGTATCCCAAACCTGCCCGTTGGCAATCACTACGTCTCCTGGCGACTTCATCCCAGCAGCTGGCTTGATCCTGTTGGGGTTTGCTTTCTCCTACAAGTCGCGCCGCCGCCTGCAGCTATTCGCAGGTCTCGCATTCAGTTGCGCCATCTTGTTCGGCGTGACTGGGTGCGGTTCAGGCGGTACCGCGCAATGGAATCCCCTCACGCCAAAGGCCACATACAAGGTGACAATCACGGGTGTTTCGGGAACAGTTACGCACAGTAAACAACTCACAGTCATCGTCCAGTAAAACAAGCCTCGATTGATGTCTGCGTGAATCAAAGGGTGGCTCCGGGTATACATCCCGTGAGCCACCCTTTAACGTCTGCCCGGATTACGTACTTTTGGACAGCGGTCGTGGGTGCTAGAGATGCTCCGACAATAAGCCTGAAGATCGACCCGCGATGGTTGCCGCCGCCGGAGGACCGCTGCCCCCTGTGCTGGGACAGACGAGACCAAAGATTCGTCTTTGAGCCTTGTTTGAGCGCATGCGTACCGACTCGAACGATCATCGGGCCGACGCCGGTATCGGACTTTGCCTCTCCCGTCTTGAAGAAGAAATAGACGCTCCGCGCAGGCCAGTCCATTCGCCCCGAACACGCCTCAAGCCGTCGAGCGCTGCCGACGTTGCTGGCGAGGGTATCGAGCAGATAATAGAACCGCATTAGATCCGTTGGCCGCTGGCCTGCGATGTGAGTCCTATGGAACGTGGGTACGAATTGCGTTATCAAGTCGCCGATGGACCAGGGACATCGTTGTCAGGATATCGAGAGCGTCCAACTCGGTAATGTTCCAATGGATTTTGGGAGCATGGGCGGTCGTATTGCGGAAGGCGCTGAACATACCTTTTATCAAATTCATCAGGCCGCTTTGCTCGTTCTTTTCGCTGGCTGTTGACAGAGAATTGAAGGCCAGGCGCGGATAACCGGCCTGCCCGCTACCCAGGGCTTCGTCGACGAGCTGAGCCCCGTCTGAAGTTAACCCGGTCTTCTGTCTAAGTTTTTCCGCGACGCTCTTTGTCGCCTCGAATACTGCATGGAAGTAGTTGTCGACGACAAGCTCCGCCCGGCAGAATTTGAGGACGTCAGTATGCACCTTCCGTTCCACGAGCGCTTTGCGAAGCGCGGTGGCCATCGCTTCCGCTTGCGTGAGTGTGCGCGCCGTGGAAATCGCACTGAGTTTGCCGTCTTCTCCTAATTTGAGGCCGCTAAAGGCCAGGACTATATTCAACTTCCCGCGCTCGGTCTCGTACGTTTCCTGTCTCCAACGAAACGAAGAGGGCTCATCACCCGCTCGACGAATGCGAGTACCTTGTTTGAGCACTGGTCTGTGTCCTGTTTCTGTGCAAGAGCCGCTTTGAGTCTGTGGCGCTTGGTCATATTCGGAATCGGATCAGGGCAGTCGCACTCTCCCAGATATCGTCCAATTTCAGAGCCGGTTAGCCCGGTATCCGTCGCGCCGAGGATGTCGCTTAGCGCCTCCAGATTGGCTTCGTTTAGTTTTGGTATCGCTGCCATGTGCGTCCTCCTTCCATCTCTACTCTGGAAGCTCTGTCCTTAGCTTCTCTGCCAATGCCCGCTCCCTCAGATATCGGTCGGCGGCGAGTGTGCGCTCCTCGGCCGTAAGGTCGGCGAGAAAGCGAAAACCTCTCAGGCAGTCGGTAGTGATCTTATCGCTATCAATGACGAAGGAGCGGTTTACCAGTTGCCGAAGGTCGTCCCAATCGAATCCTCTACCGTCCTCGAATTTCGTCATCAGGCGCGCCGGGTCAAATGAGTCGCTTGCCTGCCACACCTTGAGCACGACGAGGCGTCGAATGAGCGGCTGATTCAGAGGGGTGGTTGCGAACATACCCAGGTCGAAAATGTCACGAGCCTTATTCCGTTGGTAGCAGGCCCGTATTTTCTCCGCAAGCATTTCAGGTAGAGCAACGCAGTTGATCTGCGCCGGGATGAACGGCAATAGCTTGAAATAGCTTTGCTCCAGCTGCGGGAGCATTACTGGAGGAATTGTCGGCGTCTCCCTCTGACTGACCTGCAGCTTGACCTCGCTGTCGCCGCTATCATTCCAGTCGTGAACGTAGACGGGATTGGCACCCCACGACAGCCCGTCCGCCGTCTCGTAGAAGCTATCCTCGGGAATAGAAAACTTGATCCCCTCGAAGGGCTGGTCAAATGCTTCCATCATCTCGATGACGACGTCCTCGTGGTCATGCTCTTCAATGCCGGAGAAATCGAGGTCAGTTGAAAATCGACCTTTGCTCCCCACGATCATCTTTCGGAGACAGGTCCCGCCCTTGAAGGCAAGACGATTGAGAATGCCACGCTCGGACAGAAGCTGAAGCAGGAAGGTCAGGATGACTTCTTTCTCCGTGATCATAAGGTCGTGGAGGCCTGAGTCGCGCGCGTAGCGCGTTACTTGAGCGCGGGTGAGCACTATGTGTTGTCCTTCCGAATTGACTTGCGCCGGCCAAGGCCCGCGCTGCCGTGGATCTCCTCGTTGGACACGTTGACGAACAACCGCCAGGTCTCGTCGTAGCCAATGGCGTCGGGCAGCATGCGCGCGCGCGCCGGATCTGGGCCGAGGGATGTGCTGCGGCTACGCGATGCAAGGTGCAAAAGCGTATCGCGCACATCATCCGGCATGTCGGCCTTAACGTGGTCGCACAGCCAGCCAAACCGCCGTGCGAGGGCACCTGAGCCGATGCGCGCAAGATAATCAGCGGCCCTGCCCCAGTCGAAGCGCCTGCTGGCGGTCGCCAGGATCATAGCCACCTCCCCCACCCCGCCCGCCAATGCAGGTCGGTCGATGCAATCGATAGCCGTCTTTTCACGGTCGGACAGCATGACCTTGTAGCCGAGCACATCGACCGGCGAGAAACCGAAAAACTTTTTTCCCGTCAGGTTGACTATGCGGACCCGCGACTCGCCCACTTCCCGCTCACGCAGGCGCACCGGCGTGACGACGCAGATGACGCTGCGATACTGCGTTGTAAGTCCATAGTGGGATGCGGCGGAGCCGAAGCCAATGTAGTAAGGATCGGCGATGCGACTGGCGCGCGCGAGAAGATTGCTGTCGCCGAGAACATCCGGCCCTTGCTCGGGTGGGATGAGCAGATACTCTCCCCAGGTCGCGCGCTCAAGCCAGCCCTTCCGCCGCAGAGACTCGATGACATGGTCGGTAGCCTTGGCGCTGCCCCCCAGCAATTGCATGATTTCAGAGCGCGTTGCTTCGCGTCGTCCCCCTTCGGTAAGGGCCAGGACAATCCTGCTTTCTTGCGGTGATAGTGTGCGTATGCGGTTTTCCATTGCAATACTCTGTAACAAAACCCCCCGAATAAGGGGGTTTTGATGAAAAGTATAGCAGAGGAAGATGAAAAATTCAACAACAGATTGTAACGAAACCCCCTCAATAAGGGGGTTTTGTTACATCAAATTGCAAATAGCACCAGGAAGAGGGTTTACCGGCGTGTCCGGCCCTGGGCCGGATCGGGCTTTACGCCCCTGACGGGTCGCCGAGCCGTGGTCTCCGCCTTCGGTACCCTGCCTTGAGCTCTCGCCCGCTCCAGGCTTGCTACGGTGCGCTCGCTGAGTCTCACTCGCGCTTGCTTTGCTACCGCTGCGAGGATGCCGGGCACAAGACGATCACCATGACCGCTCGTTGCAGTCATCTCTCACCGGCGCACTTGCAGTCTGTTGTGGAGCGAATTGTGACGCCAGATTCTTGATTCGCCATAGCGATGGTCCTCACGAACATGGCCGCGCTCAATCTCGAAGTGAAACATTTCTGAGGGGAGAAAATGTTGCATGGGGAAATCGTATTGGCAGTTGTCTTTTGAAGTACGATTTCTGATTCAGGCGCAGTTGGGGATGGGTTCGACCATCACCCGCGAGATGGTACGCAACGGCTGGCGACCTGCCGATGCGCCTCGCCGTCGCGGGCTACCGCGTTTGCTACAGGGGTGTCATGCCCAACTGGCCCAACCGCGCGAGGCAAATCGCTCCCGCTTGACACCGAGTGATGAACGGCCCTGTAGCGAGCAACGCTGGCGATCGGATGTTCTCTCCGTCTACGCCGCGCCGTCTACGCCAGATAGAGCGTCGTTCTTCGCTCCTCGACCAGCTTCTGGAAGTTTCGCTTGGCTTTGTATTTCAGCCGCAGACTCTCGATTTGCCGGTGAAATTCCTGGGAGCGCCCCTGCGAGCACATCGATTGCGCGGCTTTTTGCAGCAGGTCGACGGCGTCGTCGTAGCGATGTCCGTGGGCGTTGGCGATGTTCGACTCGGCCAGCCGCATGTAGACGGGGACGGCCTCGTCCGGGTGCGTCTTCTCCCGCTCCTCGGCAAGGAGCAGCCATAGGGTATCGGAGCAGCCGCCGCCGCTCGCCTCCCTCCAGGCTTCCTGCGCATCGCGCTCATAGAGGAATATCTCGACCAGCAGCGAGCGGTCTTTTTTCCTGTCCCTCCAGCGAGAGACGAGGACCGCAGCGGAAGACGACCCGCTGGCCGCTGGCGAGATCGACTTCGGCCTTTCCGCCAGCGCGCCGCGGATGTGCTGCAAGGCGCGCTTGCGCCACTCGTCCCAATCGTCGTCGCGCCGTGCAAACTCCTCCAGCAGCTTGTAGGTGTCCAGCGCGGGGCGCGCGCGGAATTCGAGCCACAGCAGCCGCAGGGCGTCCTGGTGGCGATCGCGGCGCTGATACTCCTCCGCAAGAAAGAGGCGCAGCCGCGTGTCTGGGTTTGCGGGGAAGGCGGCGAGGCCGTCCTCCGCCCATGCCAGGCTCTTATCCGCGTTGCCTGCGTCGCGATAGGCCTCAGCGATGCGAAGATACCGATAGGCGTTGCTGAGATCCCGCTCGAGCACTGACACCAACTGCTCGACATCCCCGGATTGGCGCGCGAGCGACACCATGATCGAGGTGATCGAGTAATAGTCTATTTCCTTCAGGGGAGTTTCGCTGGGTGTCCGTGCGGGCACCCGCTCCCACACGATCTGGGCCAATTCCCGGAAGGTCAGCAGGCCTTGCGCCCCGAGGACAGCAGCATACGTCTCGCTGGAGTTGCCGAACTCTCCATACTCGGATTCAAGCTCCAGGCGGAACAGCCGCCTCGCCAGTTCGACCGGATCGGGCCGCGCCTCTTCGCAGGCGCGCAGGTGGATATGTTGCAGCCGCCCGCTTAATTCGGTTCCCTGGCCGTCCGAGTCGTCCACGTTGCCGATGGCCGCAGCCAGCCATTGCAGGGCCTTTTCGCAAAGCTCGATCACAGCCTCGGCCTGCCCACTCTGGAGCAGCATCTCCACGGAGTCGATGGCGGAGTCGACGGCCCCAGCATAGGCTCCCGCCTCGCGGTAGGAGACATACCTGGGCGCGCGGATCGCCTTCTCCAGCGCGCGCGCGGTTTCGCGGATTGCGGCATTGGGGCCGAGGGCGCGGGCTGCGCGTTGCAGCAGCTTTCCACGAAGTTCCTCGTTGTGATCCGCCCATTCGAGAATCAAGGCGACGAGCGCCTCCTTGTCCTCCGACTGGAGAACTCTGGCCGCATCCTCCACCGTAACAGCCTTGGCTGCGGCTTTGGATTCGGCCTTTGAGGCTTTGGATACTCGGTCCGATGCGCGTTCGTCGGCATCGGTTTCGCGCTGGGTGTCAAGCCAAGCGAGCGCCGCCGCGACGCAGTGCTTGCAGAACTCGCCCTCGCAGCCCAGAGGACAGTCGCAATCATAGTCGAGGTTCTTGCCGTCCGCCGTCAGCTCGACGGCGTAGTCTTCCGTCCCGCTGACTTCGGCGTGGATGGTCGTGCCCCAGACTTCGAGGGTCGAGACATGACCGTTGCGGAAGTAGTCCAGGCCGCGCTGGTAATAGCGGTCCCCGGCAAGGCGGCGGACGGCCTTGTCTGTAATCGCCTGCGTTAAAGAGAGCAACAACGCCATGGGAGTTTTGCGCGAGGCGACGGCCAAGCGGGGATGCTTCGTATTATCCCATGCCGCATAAGGACCAAGGCAGTGGCAATTGCCGCCGCCTTGAAACCCACCTCCAATTGTGACTGGATGTAAATACGCTCAGATAAACTCAACTGCTCGTAACACTCGCCCATGCAACATCATCCCAAAGTGAAATGTTGCACTTCGAGATTGAGCGTGGCCCTCTTCGTTTTGCGTTGGTCATGGGAAAACTACGAATGAATGGAACGCTTCTTATGCCTCTGATTAACCTTGCCCTCAGAATGCGTAGCCCTTAGCTAACGACCGTAACCAAGAGAAGAAAATCCTTCTACTGGCGTTTGGCTCATGTTAGCCTAAGTAGGCAGGCGAAGAAACGACAAAAGGAGCCAAAGGTCATGGAAACTCAACTCTCACCCGAAGATCAGCCGTTTCGTTTACAGCCAGCTCCTCCTGGCATGATCGAGGAAGAGATGATGCTCGCAATCCTCAATGGAATTGGTATTCCCGGCGAGCGGAGGCCCCTCCAGTGCGTCACGTTCAAGCAACCGTTGCCTGAGTACTTCCGCCTCAAGGAAGCCTGCCAGACCTGGCGATTGCAGTATTCGGATGTGATCCGGGACGCGCTTCGGAAGTTGATTCCGGTTCTCGAATCGCCAAACGGAGCGGTGCGTGAGCATCTTGAGCGTCATCGTGAGGCCGAGATCGAAAAAGATCGGCTACGGAAAGAGGCGCGGCGGAAGCGTCAGGGGGTCGGTAGCACCATCTGAAATGGTTCTATAGCCCAACATTGGCCTCTCCACGAAGGCCTCTGTTTTTTGAAAGTGTGGTTCTTGGCCGCCCTAAACGGCAGTCTGCGCGCTCCTAACACGCCGGTTGGCGTTGAAGGTTTAGCTAGGTGTTCATCTAGCCTGGGCCAGAACCACACTTCAACCATTTTAAGTTCCTCGTACTCAGCCTGGCGTGGTCGGCCGCCTCAGCGGCACATTCTTGCACCTGCAAATTACACATACGCAAAATTAGTTGTGTCGCCGCAACAGTGGCAGTGGTATATTCAGAGAGTACGAATTGCCCAGAACGGAGACGATCCACGTCTCTAGCTTTTCTGTATGGAATGACTTCATAGAGGGCAAAGCAGCGTTTCGTGGTGGTACCACGCGAGGAGAGTACTACCCATGGGTTCCTTTTTGAAAAAGGCTTCTTTCGGCATTGCTTTACCCTTTGCCCTACTTTCACTCATGGCGGCCCAGACACCCACCACTACGACGCTGGCGATCAGTCCCTACAATTCTGTTGCCCCCGACACGGTTGTGACGTTGACGGCAACCGTCACGAACCCAGGCGCGGTCACGGCTGGCACGGTAAACTTCTGCAATGTGAACTCGACGGATTGCAGTCCTGGTAGTGGTCTCTACGGAACTGCTCAGTTAACGAGCGCGGGGACGGCCACGATCAAGCACGTCTTCGGCTACGGCGTGAACAACATCAAGGCTGTATTTTTGCGGACGACGGCCAATGCCAGCAGCACATCACTGACTGAGTCTGTCAGCGTACCTGCGAGTCAGATCTATTCCAGTACCACAACCTTGGCTGCTTCGGGGAGTGCAGGCAATTACACGCTCAGTGGGACAGTGACAGCGTTTGGCAAGCAATCCCTGACTGGAATAATCGACTTCCTCGATACCACAAACGGCAACGCACAGATTGGCACAACTTCTCTCGATCTGGCTGAATCGACCTTTGCCGGCAATACGGACTACGCCACTGGGTCTTTACCAGAGTCTGTTGCTGTGGAAGACTTCAACGGCGACGGCAAACTCGATCTGGCCGTTGCAAACGTAGGCAGTAACACGGTCTCAGTATTGTTGGGCAACGGGGATGGGACATTTCAACCGCAGGTCACCTATGCTGTTGGGTCATACCCTTCGTCTATTGCTGTGGGAGATTTCAATGGCGACGGCAAACTCGATCTTGTCATTTCAAATACATATGCCAGCACGGTCTCAGTCCTGCTCGGCAACGGGGATGGCACGTTTCAACGGCAGGTCACCTATGCTGTTGGGTCATACCCTTACGCCGTTGCTGTGGGCGACTTCAATGGAGATGGCAAGCTCGACCTGGTCACTGCAAATGAAAATGCCAGCACGGTCTCGGTCCTGCTCGGAAGAGGGGATGGCACGTTTCAACCGCAGGTCACCTATGCTGTTGGGGCTAACCCTGAGTTTGTCGCGGTGGGAGACTTCAATGGCGACGGAAAGCTCGACATGGCCGTTGCAAACGTAGGCGGCAACACGGTCTCAGTCCTGCTCGGGAATGGGGACGGAACGTTTAAACCGCAGGTTGTCTATACCACAGGGTCTTACCCTTCGTCTGTCGCGGTGGGAGACTTCAACGGTGATGGCAAACTCGATCTGGTCACTGCAAATGAATATGCCAGCACAGTCTCAGTCCTGCTCGGGAACGGAGACGGTACGTTTCGACCGCAGGTTACGTATTCTACCGGGTTATACCCTGATTCTGTCGCGGTAGGGGACTTCAACGGCGACGGCAAACTCGACCTGGCCACTGCAAACTCATTGGATACCATAGTCTCAGTCCTGTTCGGGAACGGGGACGGCACGTTTCAACCGCAGGTCGCCTACTCTACCGTGTCAGAACCTTACGCTGTTGCTGTAGGCGACTTCAATGGCGACGGCCAGCTCGATCTGGTCGCTACACACGAATCTGCCAGTACGGCATCCATTCTGCTTGGCGAGCAGATGGCGAGTTATAGTGAAAGCGGCATCGCCGCTTATGGCAGTGGTACGCAAAACGTGTTGGCGTCCTATGTCGGCGACGCTAGTCGCCTACCTAGTCAGTCTCCCACTGTGCCTTTAGTTGGCACAGCATTGCTTACACAGACAATCTCCTTCGCGCCCATTGCTTCGCCGGTGACCATCGGAGTGCCACCAATCGCTCTGTCGGCAACGGGCGGCGGCACGCTCAACCCCGTAACCTTCAGCGTTCTCTCCGGTCCTGGTTATGTGTCTGGCAATTGGCTATATGTCACCGGTATAGGCACAATCGTTGTTGCAGCCGATCAAGCAGGCAACGCGGACTACTCAGCCGCGCCAGAGGTGACGCAGTCTGTAGTGGTTAACAAGCTGACGCCAACTTTTTCAGTATCCTGCTCGCCGAATCCGGTTGTCTATGGAGCGAATACCACCTGTACCGCAGTGGTCAGCGGCGGGACGACGGGAACGGTCCTTTTCTACGACAACGGCGTGCTCTGGGCAACCGTTTCTGTTTCGGGAAACTCAGCTTCGGCGACAGGCTTTGCGGGGCAGGGATCCGGAACCTATTCGGTCACCACCTCCTATAGCGGAGACGCTAATAACAATTCGGCGAGTGCAGGGACAACGGTGACCGTTACCCAGGCACCGCAATCAATCACGTTTACGCCCCCGGCGACGCCCGTGACCTTCGGAGTAGCGCCGATAGCGCTTTCAGCATCGGCAAGCTCAGGGCTCGGCGTCAGCTTCAGTGTTCTCTCTGGGCCAGGTTCGGTCTCCGGCAACATTTTGACAATCACAGGAGCCGGTACCGTTGTCGTGGCTGCGAATCAGCCGGGCAACATCGACTACTCAGCGGCCCCGCAGGTAACGCAGGTTGTCGTTGTCAACAAGGCCACACCAACGCTCACATGGTCAACCCCGGCTGCCATCGTCTACGGGACGCCCCTCAGCGGAACCCAGCTCAATGCAACGTCTGGCGGCATCGCCGGTAGCTTCGTATACGCTCCACCTTCGGGCACCGTGCTGACAGGGGGCACCCACTCCCTCTCAGTAACCTTTACGCCGACAGACTCGACGGACTACAACAACCAGACTGCTTTGGTGAATTTGACTGTCAATCCGGCAGTCGCAGGTGTGAGTGTCTCCTGTTCGCCAAACCCGATCACCTATGGCTCGCAGACGACGACCTGCACGACGACCGTGGGTGGTTCCGCTACGGGCACTGTTGTGTGGACTATCAACGGCGGGGCGTGGACCTCAACCGGATTAAGTGGCGGCACGACCAGCGCGGGAGGCTTCAACGGATATGCGGCTGGTTCCTACACGATCGGAGTATCGTATGGCGGCGATGGCAACTATGCGGCCGGTTCCGCATCGACCACACTGACGATCAACAAGGCAACGCCGACGCTCACATGGGCCACCCCGGCTGCCATCACCTATGGGACGCCCCTCGGCGGCGGCCAGCTCAATGCAACGTCTGGCGGCGTAGCCGGCAGCTTTGTATACGCGCCGTCTTCGGGCACCGTACTGCCAGCAGGTACTCATACCCTCTCCGTAATATTTACGCCGACAGACTTGACGGACTACAACAACCAGACGGCCTCTGTCAGCTTGACTGTCAACACGTCGGCGGCTGTAGTGAGCGTCTCTTGTGCGCCGAACCCAATCACCTATGGTCCGCAGACATCGACCTGCACGGCCGCAGTGAGCGCCGGAGCAACTGGGAGCGTCAACTTCTTCTATAACGGGATTGAATGGGCAAGCAATGTGCCGATTTCAGGTGGGGCCGCATCCGCAGCCGGATTCAGCAATATGCCCGCAGGCTCGTACGCGATTGTTGCGAACTACAGCGGAGACAGTAATTTCAACCTGGCCAGCAATTTCACGACCCTCACTATCGGACAGGCCGCACCGGCTGTAACGCTAAGTTGTTCGCCTTCGTCCATCAGCCTCGGCTCCAATACAACTTGTACGGCGTCGGTGCCCGCTACGGACGGTACGGTCGCGTTTTACTCTACCGCCGACTTGGCCGGCAAATGGTGGAATGCCGCTTTCCCGGCAGGCGGAGGCGACTTGGGTACAACACCGGTTGCCACAACCCAGGATGGCTCGCTGAACTACAACATCTCTGGCGAGACGTGGGCCAATGCGATCGCAGGCCCAGCCGGGGTCAACACGACCAATATTTACGCCCGATGGACAGGCACCTTTGTATCGCCCGTGGACGGGACATACACGATCGGCGTGAACTCTGATGATGGGGCAAATGTCTATGTGAATGGCACCCTTCTAGTAGGGAACCTTTCCGCGGGGCAAAGGGCCACGAGTGATTTGGCCTACACGCAGTCTGGAACAATCGCGCTCACTATGGGCACGACGAACACGATTGTTGTCGAGTACCAGCAAGGCGGTGGACAGGCCGGAATCCAACTCTTGTGGACCCCGCCAGGGGCCAGCAGCGCGAGCCTCTTGGGCTGGACAGTTGTTCCAGTCAACGGCAGCGGTCAGGCATCGATTACAGGCGGGAGCGCGTGGAACGCGGGAACCTATAACGTCACCGGCTTCTACTCTGGCGACGCCAACTACGCCGCGGCAACTTCCAACGTGGTCGCCGTAACGGTCAATCAGGCCACGCCTACCGTAACGGTTACTTGCTCGCCGAGTACGATTGTGTTCGGCTCAACATCGTCATGCACGGCCCATGTGTCGGCTGGCACAGGAACGGTTTTCTTCACTGGCGGGGCTTCACAGCCTGGTCCATGGGTCGAAACGATGGACGGGAGCGGGAATGCGGTCCTCGCTGGTTTCTCAAGTTGGGCTGCAGGAACGTACACCATCCAAGCGACCTACAGCGGGGACAGCAACTACAACGGAGCCACAGGCAGTGCCGTCCTGACGATTACAACATCTACGCCGGTTCTCACGTGGGCGACGCCTGCGCCAATCACATACGGAACCGCCTTGAGCGCAACTCAGCTCGATGCATCCTCGGGTGGGTTGGCCGGGACCTTCGCTTACACTCCAGCCGCTGGTACTATCTTGGCGGCTGGATCGCAGCCCCTTTCCGTGACGTTCACGCCGACTGATTTGGCGGACTACACTGTTCAAACCGCAACCGTCACGCTGCTTGTCAACAAGGCACCCCTAACGGTCACACCGAACCCGGTGTCGAGGCTGTATGACGTGGCAAATCCGGTATTCACCGGCTCGATCACTGGCGTGGTTGCGGGAGACAACATTACCGCAACCTATGCGTCAGGAGCGACGGCTTCCACGTCGGTCGGTGTCTACTCGTCCGGGGTGGACTCGATTGCTGCGACACTCTCAGACCCAGGCACGAAGCTCGGCAATTACACGCTCACTCAGAATCTCGGGACGCTGACTATTACTCAGACGTCTACGATCCTTAGCTGGGCGACGCCAGCGGCCATCACCTACGGAACTCCACTGAGTGCAACACAGCTCGACGCGACTTCTGGTGGTGTGGCGGGAACATTTGTATACACGCCAGCGGCCGGTGCGGTCTTGGCCGCTGGGGCACAAACACTTTCCGTATCCTTTACGCCGACCGATAGCGCGGACTACAGCGGAGCAACCGCCACCGTCTCCTTGATTGTGAACAAGGCTCCGCTTACGGTTACACCCAACAATGCGTCCAGACTGTATGGTGTAGCAAACCCGACCTTCACGGGTTCCATCACCGGGCTGCTTGCCGGGGACACCATCACAGCAACCTATGCGTCAGCGGCCAACCTTACAACGATCGTTGGGGTCTACTCCAGCGCCCCGAATGCAATTGCGGCGACGTTGTCTGATCCAGGCAGCAAGCTTGGCAATTACACTTTGACGCAAAACGTCGGAACCCTCACGATAACGCAAACGACCACGACTTTGACGTGGCCAACGCCTGCAGCGATCACGTACGGGACTCCGCTCTCAGCAACACAACTCGACGCCACGAGCGGCGGCATTGCCGGGACCTTCGTCTATACGCCAACAACCGGGACCGTCCTCGCCGCGGGTTCTCAAACACTCTCCGTCGTCTTTACACCTACAGACGGAGCCGACTATACCACTGCGACCGCAACTGTATTGCTTTCCGTCAATAAGGCACCTCTGACTGTTACCCCGAACCCGGCCTCGAAGGTCTATGGGACTGCGAACCCGGCCTTCACGGGTTCCATAACCGGACTGGTCACAGGCGACACGATCACCGCTACCTACGCGTCAGCCGCAACCACATCGACGGGGATAGGAGTCTACTCGCTCGCACCGGACGCAATTGCGGCGACTCTCTCTGATCCCGGCAGCAGGTTGGGCAACTACACTGTAACCCAGAGCCTTGGCACCCTTACTATCACCCAGGCGACGACCATTCTGACATGGCCGGCGCCCGCAGCAATCACCTACGGCACGCCTCTCTCGGCGACTCAACTTGATGCGACCTCTGGCGGTGTAGCTGGAACCTTTGGCTACAGCCCAGCGGCCGGGACCGTCCTCGCGGCAGGGCCCCAGACCCTTTCCGTGACATTTACCCCGACCGATACCGCGGACTATAGTGTTGCAACGCTCACCGTCGCTTTGACTGTCAACAAGGCTCCGCTCACGGTTTCGCCCAATAGCGCGTCCAGACTATACGGCGTCGCGAACCCGGTCTTTACGGGCTCGATCACCGGATTGGTCGCTGGCGATACCATCACAGCGACCTATGCGTCAGCGGCCAACCTGACTACTGTGGTGGGGGTCTACTCCAGCGGTGCGAACGCAATTGCAGCCACGCTGTCTGATCCAGAAAGCAAACTGCCTAATTACACTCTCACTCAGAACCTTGGCACCCTTACTATCACGCAGACGACCACGGTTTTGACATGGGCGAATCCCGCAGCCATAACCTACGGCACAGCACTCTCGGCCTCACAACTCGACGCGATCAGCGGCGGCGTGGCTGGGACGTTTGTTTACGCGCCTCCGGCGGGAACCATTCTTCCTGTAGGTGTCCAGACTCTTTCCGTGACCTTTACGCCGACTGACGGTGCCGACTACAGTTCCGCCACGGTAACCGTATCGCTTACCGTCAACAAGGCGCCTCTCATCGTAACCCCAACCCCGGCTTCGAAGGTCTACGGTACCGCGAATCCGACCTTCACTGGATCCATCACCGGATTGGTCGCCGGCGACTCGATTATCGCTACCTATGCTTCGGCGGCAACAACCTCGACAGCAGTCGGCGTGTACTCGAGCGGCGTCAATGCTATCTCGGCTACGCTCTCCGATCCGGGCAGCAAACTTAGCAATTACACTCTGACCCAGAATGTCGGAGCCCTCACTGTCACTCAGGCAACAACGGTCCTCACATGGGCAACCCCGGCAGCGATCACCTATGGCACTCCCCTCTCGGCGGTGCAACTCAACGCGACGTCGGGCGGCGTGGCAGGCACGTTTGTCTACACACCAGCCGCAGGCGTGGTACTAGCCGCTGGGTCGCACACGCTCTCAGTCAATTTTACGCCGACTGATACCGCAGATTACGGGTCCCAGATCGCCACGGTGAACCTACAGGTCAATAAGGCTGCTCTCGTAGTCACGCCGAACCCGGCGTCGAGGTTGTATGCAATAGCGAATCCGGTCTTCTCCGGCACAATAACCGGAATGATCGCTGGAGACGGAATCTCGGCAACATACGCATCGGGCGCAAACGCCACAACGCCGGTCGGGATCTACTCGACTGGGGCCAACGCAATTGCCTCAATGATGGTCGATCCGGGCAGCAAGCTGGCCAACTACACGGTTACGCAGAATCTTGGAGCGTTGACCATTACACAGGTGACCACGGGGCTCACGTGGGCCACACCGGCTGCAATCACGTACGGAACAGCTCTCAATGGCGCGCAGCTCAACGCGACCTCTGGCGGGGTTGCTGGTGTCTTCGTTTACTCGCCGCTGGCTGGCACGGTCCTATCGGCTGGCAGCCATACCTTGAACGTCACCTTTACCCCAACGGATGGTGCTGACTACAGTATGGCAACAGCTTCGGTCACGTTGACTGTCAACCCGGCGATCCTCACGGTAACCCCGGCGCCATCCACGAAGGTCTACGGCACGACGAACCCTGTGTTTAGCGGCTCGATCACCGGCATGATCCCCGGCGATGGAATCATCGCAACATACGCCTCCGCCGCGACCCCGACGACAATAGTTGGCGTCTACTCGTCCGGACCAGACGCGATCGCAGCTACGCTGTCTGATCCAGGCGCTAAGCTGGGCAACTACACACTCAACCAGACGGCTGGCGCGCTCACAATCACCCAGGCAACGACAGTCCTCACTTGGGCCACTCCTGCCTCAATTTCATACGAAACGGCCCTGAGCGTCACGCAACTCAATGCAACGAGCGGCGGGGTCGCGGGAACGTTCGTTTACACGCCAGCAGCCGGAACGGTTCTCGCTGCGGGTTCACACACGCTCTCCGTCGCGTTCACGCCGACTGACGCGGTCGACTACAGTGCAGCAATCGCCACGGTGACGCTCACGGTCACCAAGGCGACGCCAACCGTTGTACTGGTGTCATCGGCTAACCCGTCGGTCTACGGTGTCTCTGTGACCTTCACAGCCACTACGTCAGCCTCAGCAACCGGAACAATGCTCTTCTATGACGGGGGATTGGTTCTCGGACCGGGCACCATCACCGGAGGGGTCGCCACCTACACCCTGAATAACTTAGGAGCCGGCACTCACAGTATTACGGCTGGATACGCCGGCGACTCAAACTACCTAGCCGCTGTTTCCGCTGCAGTATCGCAAGTGGTCACGAGTGCGCCGGTTGCGATGAGCATAACGTCGAGTCTCAACCCCTCGAACTTCGGCCAGTCAGTAACCTTCACTTTCACGGTAATCGGGGTCGCGGGTCTGACAACGCCGACCGGATCAATAGCATTCACTGACGGTGGTACGCTGCTTGCGTCACCCACTCTGAATCCTTTAGGTGTCGCTACTTACACCACCGTCACACTTTCCGGTGGATCCCACTCCCTAGCCGCGGTTTACGGAGGTGATGCCAACTACCAATGACGCTCTCACATGCCGTCACAGGGGGCGGCCGATGGTGGCCGCCCCCTCCATATCCGTCGGCAGCGCATACCTTATCGCGTCGGCCCAACCGCGAATGTGAATTGATCACGCTTATAGAAGCAGCGTAGCCGCGTATTACGTAGAATCACGCCAGGTACCGTGAGATAACAAGCGCAGCGTATAGCCCCCATGCCTAACGGGAATGATTTCAGAGTCAAGAAGAAGCATGCCCATTCAGTTCCTAGTCGATGACCAGCATCTCGATTGTAGCTATTGAGTGACAGCCTGACTGATGCTCCTGGCAACTGTAATGATCTGCTCACCGATCGCTTTGCGCATGTCATCCGGCATCAGGTTCTTTTCATCGAGGGTCTCCCACGCGGCAACGGTGCGGTCGGTCATCTCCGTCACCATCGGCCATAGAGGGCTAACGGGCAGCCGCGCAGTATCCGCAAAGCGGCGCACCTGATCGGTCGTGATTTCAGTGAGACTGCGGCTGCCGCCGAAACTCAGCGCGAGGGTGTCGTTCGGGATATAAGGAAGCGTGGCGACAAAATCATAGGCCGGCGAGAGGACGGGCGTGCGGCGGTCCGGATAGAGCAGCGACCAGTTCTTGAGGTGCATGTCGGCGTTGCCGATCAGCACGGAGAACACGAGGCGCCGCAAAAAGTCATAGGTGCCGGCTTCCCCGGTTTCCGCCCACAGCACGGCCGCAATATTCGCGTAGCTGCGCTCGCGGTATTTGTCGTCGGGAAAGAGTCCGAACACTTGCGCGAAATCCTCCATGTGCACGGATTCGCCGCCGGGGCGCCGGTCGAAGCGCTGCACCGCGAGAGCTTGGCCCTTCATCGCGCCGGCGTCCTGCGGCAGGCCGCTTATGGAGCCAACATCGATAAGACGGTTCGCCGGAACCTCGATGCCGACGGCGCGGGCAAGGGCAAGCATGGCGTATTCGTTCTCGGGAACGGAGGGAAAGCGGGCCGAGGGCAGCTTGACGATCCACGAGCCCCCCATGCCTCCGGCCGGAATGGTTAGGCCCCCGGATGCTTCCATCACGGCCGAGAATTTGAGTTGGACGCCGGCCAGCGAGAATCTCAGAGCGGTTTCGCCGGCGCGTTGTTCCTCATGCTGATCTTCGCCCTCATGAGCGGCGGCGTTTCCTTCCATCGGCTCGACCACGAGCGCGCCGGGCAAGTCGGCGCCCAGCACGGCGAGAAGAAAGAATTCGCGCTGCGGCTTGACGCCCGCGCGCGCGGCCAGGTAGTCGCGCAGATGCCCTTCCGGCAGCAGGTTCGAAAAGAAGGTGGGCAGGCGGGTATTGACGGCCCGCGTCGGCACAACGAGTCCGCCCGACTGGCCTTTGTAGGAAAGGCTGAGAACCGGCCTGTCCGGATCGTCGATATAGCCCTGCTCGAAGGAAAACAGGTGGCGGTCGCCGCCCAGCCGGTTGATGACGCCGATCTGACGGCCATGCAGTTTCACGGCGAGCGCATTCAGGGTTTTAGGATCGAACATCATCGGGGCTACTTCCCTTCTCCGTCGGCTTCCTGATCGCCGCCGGCATAGAGGGACCGCTCTTCGGACCCCTCCGGTTCCTGTTGCGCGCGGATGAGGGACAGCACGGCGGGCACGAGCGCGCGTGGGACGAGCAGCAGGTCCAGGCTGAGAACGCGGACGAGGTCGAGCAGGGTGTCGAAGCGGGGCACGACTTCCCCGGATTCGATCGCTGAGATATGCGGCTGTGGCAGGCCGATCTGCGCGCCGAGTTCCCGCTGCCCCCAACCCCGCTTTGCCCGCGCATCCTTTATCTGTTGGCGCAGATCAGCAGGCAGACCTTTGAACCGCAGGGGTTTGATATGTCGTGATATATTGTTTCTCACTTTTATATTCTATCACATATCAGAGGCCGCCCAAGTGATATATTTACACATATCACTTAACGCGCTTTATATACTTACACATATCTGATCGCTGATTGATTGTCCAGTGATGGAAGACACACCTCCAGATTATGGGCGGAAACGGAACGCCCAGCAACACCGCACCAACGACTTCCGCGCCAATCTGGCGGCCACAGCACGGGATTGGGAGCACCGTTTCCCGCAGCATGGCGGTTCAAATCGAGTCTCGCGAGAAGCCGGTCAGGAGACCCTCCATCTGGTCGAAAGCATGGCGAGCTTTTCGCTCAGATTTGGGTGCGGCTCGGGAACTGGTTGCGGTGAATTGGGCCGGCTATTCTTCGGCGTGGGGGGGCATGAGCGCTTTCATAGAAAGCGCGATCCGCTTCGACTTTGCGTCGGCGCTGAGCACTTTGACCTTCACAATTTGTCCGGGCTTGACCGCTTCGGAGGGATCCTTAATGAAGCGGTTCGAGAGTTCGCTGATGTGTATTAGTGCAATGACTTAAAGCGAAACGTCGCAGAAAATAAGCATCGCCGCCCGCTGTAGAATCGCTCACGCAAAGCATCGGGCAAGATCTCTTCGTTTCACAGCGCTCGAATTACATACATCGGCCTTCGTAAATGCATCGACCAATTTCTGGTCGATCTGTTCCCCCATACTCTTCATCAAGGAAAGAGCATCCTGCGGCGATAGCGGAACTCTGTAGGGACGGGTCTCGGTCATCGCGGCGTAGATGTCACATATAGTGACCATGCGCACGGCATCTGACAGCTCCGCCCCACCCAATCCGTCTGGATAACCCGAGCCGTTCAAACGCTCGTGATGATGCCTCACGACCTCGAGCATGTGCTTGTCATGTCCTCCCTCTGTGACAAGCGCCGCGTAGCCGATCTCCGGATGAAGTCGCATCTCTTGGACTTCTTTCGCGGATAGCCCCTCTGGTTTTGTTAGAAGTCGAAGCGAGATGTAGGTTTTACCGATGTCGTGAAGAAGCGCCGCTTGAACGAGCCGACGTTGGTCATAGGGTGAATATCCGAGGGTGGCTGCGAATACAGCCGTCAACTCGCCTACATGCCGACTGTGTCGGTAGAGGGTCGTGTCATGGTTGGAGGTAAGTGTCAACCACCGCTGCACTCTTGCATCCGTGATTGATGTCGATGATTCGATACGTTCCCTTCCCGCAGGGTCGCCGGCCCAGGGGCATTCCACAAGAATTGATAAAGCTAGAATATCACACTCATAGTGTGTAGACTCATAGTGGTCAAGGGAAAAACATTATGGGGTGCCTAAGACATCGACGAAGTCCCTTTTTGGGAAAGCGCTCCGGATCTTGCGGGAGGAGCGCGGCTATTCGCAAGAGGAGCTTGCGGAAAGAGCCGGACTGCATCGGAACTATGTCGGTGGAGTCGAACGAGGCGAGCGAAATGTGGCACTCGAAAACATTGTGAAATTGGCACGGGCACTCTCCGTGAAAACCAGTGATCTTTTCGATTCTCTGCCGTGAAACGGTTTAAACCCATTTGCGCAAACCCTCGATTCTAGACGTTGTGCGACCGGATGAACCG
>VFSW01001086.1_pt1 | contig 40703 bp, 37 predicted proteins | sample 5358111 | NCBI WGS metagenome assembly VFSW01 (sample SAMN11554181, study PRJNA540505) | mine drainage metagenome | isolation source: sediment from site ElyBrook_90M | place: USA: Ely Copper Mine, Vershire, VT | collected 2017
CGCTTCCTCAGGTATTTTATTGTATTTGAAGAAGATAATAGCGGGTTGACAAAAAAGCTGGCAGGTTATCATCAATTCCATGCAGTTAACATCGCAGTACAGGAAACAGTCAGAGCTTCCCACGAGAAGAGTGCATCAAATAGTATTCTTGAAGGTAGAGAAGATGAACAGGGTATGTACCATTCTAAACCAGGCGGGGGGACCCAGGGCGACCATAAAATAGGTGTTGTATGGCATACCCAGGGTTCAGGGAAAAGTCTGACAATGGCGTTTTACGCAGGACAGATTGTTCTGAATCCGGAAATGGAGAACCCGACGCTTGTGGTTATTACCGACAGGAATGATCTGGATGACCAGCTCTTCGGGACTTTCTCTAAATGTCATGAACTGCTGCGGCAGAAGCCTGTACAGGTTGAAGACCGTGTACAATTACGAGAACTTCTGAAGGTTGCTTCAGGCGGCATTATCTTTACGACTATTCAGAAGTTTTTACCTGAACCAAAAGAAGACAGCTTTCCCATGCTCTCGGACAGACATAATGTTGTGGTTATTGCGGATGAGGCGCACAGAAGCCAGTATGACTTTATAGACGGGTTTGCACGGCATATGCGGGAGGCTTTACCGAATGCCTCTTTTATCGGGTTTACCGGTACACCGATAGAACTGACCGACAAGAATACTCGGAATGTTTTTGGGGAGTATATAAGCGTTTACGATATTCAGCGGGCTGTACAGGATGGTGCAACCGTACCAATCTACTATGAAAGCAGGCTCGCCAGGCTCGAATTAAAGGAATCCGAAAGACCGCACCTTGACGAGGAATTTGACGAAATCACGGAACAGGAAGAAGAAACATATAAAGAAAGACTAAAAACAAAATGGGCACAGCTTGAATCTGTGGTAGGTACGGATAAGCGCATCCACCTTATTGCACAGGACATCGTAAATCACTTTGAGAACCGTCTTGAAGTTATGGACGGGAAAGGCATGATCGTGTGCATGAGCCGCAGGATCTGTGTTGATATTTACAATGCTATCATCAGTCTGCGACCCGGGTGGCGCAGTGATGACGATGATAAAGGTTTCTTAAAGATTGTTATGACAGGCTCTGCATCAGATCCCCTGGATTGGCAGCAGCACATCAGGACCAAATTCCGGCGAGAAGCCATGGCAAATAATTTCAAGAAGGTAGATCATCCTTTCAAATTGGCCATTGTCCGGGATATGTGGCTGACAGGATTTGATGTCCCGTGCCTGCACACAATGTATATTGATAAGCCTATGCGCGGTCATAGCCTGATGCAGGCCATCGCAAGGGTCAACCGGGTTTTCAGAGACAAGCCCGGCGGACTGGTAGTGGACTATCTCGGACTTGCCGATTACCTCCGAAGAGCTCTTGCCAGCTATACAGAGAGTGGCGGTAAAGGGAAAACAGCCATTAATCAGGAAGAGGCCGTTACAGTGATGCTGGAAAAATACGAGGTATGCTGTAATTTGTTTTACGGCTTCGACAGGGCGCTGTGGACTACAGGTACTCCAACGGAGCGCATCAGACTACTGCCAATGGCACAGGAGCACATTTTGAAGCAGGAAGATGGAAAGACCAGACTGCTCAAAGCAGTAACAGAACTTTCACAGGCATTTGCACTGTCTGTTCCACACCGTAAAGCAATTGGGATCAGAGATGATGTATCTTTCTTTCAGGCAGTCAGATCAGCGCTTACCAAATCGGGCGCACCAAGTCCTAAAGCAGAAGAGGATATGGAACATGCTATCAGACAGCTTGTTTCTAAGGCAGTTGCATCCGATCAGGTTATTGATATATTTGCTGCTGCAGGTCTCAAAAAGCCTGATATATCTATTCTGTCCGACGACTTTTTATCAGAGGTACGGGGTATGCCCCAAAAGAATCTTGCTGTCGAACTCCTCCGCAAACTTCTGAATGAAGAGATCAAGGTGCGCTTGCAAAAAAATCTTGTACAGTCACGCTCGTTTGCCGAGATGCTGGAGAGATCTATTCGTGCGTATCAAAACAGGGCAATCGAAAGCGCTCAAGTAATCGAAGAGTTGATCGCACTTGCAAAGGAAATGAGAGAGGCAACCCACCGTGGAGGAAAGCTCAATCTTACCGACGATGAAGTCGCATTCTACGATGCCCTTGAAACCAACGATAGCGCGGTAAAAATTCTCGGAGACGAGACGTTAAAAACCATTGCCCAGGAACTCGTGAAAACCGTGCGGAACAATGTGACCATTGATTGGACCGTAAAGGAAAGCGTGAAAGCCAAGCTCCGCGTTATGGTAAAAAGAATTCTGAGAAAATATCATTATCCGCCGGACAAGCAAGAGAAAGCAACCGTAACAGTATTGCAACAAGCCGAACTACTGTGTGCTGACTGGGCAGCATAATCCCTTATTGCATTTCCTGCGGTTATATTTCCGTAACAGCGCGTATGGCTTTTTCCACGGAAGCGAGCAGGTGTGCGATCTGCTGCTCTGTGATCGAGAGCGGGGGCATGAGAACGATGACATCGTCGAGCGGCCTCAGAATGATCCCGTATTTCCTTATTTCCGAGCATACCTTTGCCCCTGTTCTCTGTTCGAACGGGTAGGGCTGTTTTGTTTTCTTGTCCAGAACAAGCTCTATGCCGGTCATCATGCCGATCCTGCGTATCTGACCCACATGTTGGAGTTTTTTTATCTTTTCCAGTCCACGGGACAGCAGCCTTATTTTCGGCTGCAGCTTCTGTATGATTTTTTCTTTCTGAAACAGCTCAAGGTTTGCTATGGCAGCGGCTACTGCCAGGGGGTTGGCTGTGTACGTATGGCCGTGATAGAATGTTTTTTTCTCGGCGTATTCCCCGAGGAATGCATTGTAGATGTTCTGTGTTGTAAAGGTTGCCGCAAGGGGCAGGTACCCGGCGCTTATGCCTTTGGCAACAGCCATGATATCAGGATGAACCCCCTCGTGTTCGCATGCGAACATCTTTCCGGTCCTTCCAAACCCCGTAGCTACCTCATCAAGAATCAATAAAACATCATGCCTTTTTGCAATCCTGCCTGCGGCCGTCAGATAGCCGGGCGGTGAGATTATAAACCCTCCTGCTGCCTGGATCATCGGTTCAAGCACCAGGGCTGCAACCCTGCCTTCATTCTTTGTAAGAATGTCATCAATCTTTTTTACGCAGGCGAGCTTACACGAAGGATAGTCAAGCCCGAGCTCACACCGGTAACAGTACGGTGATGGAGCCTTTATTGTTTTGAACAGAAGAGGCTTGTATGTGGCATGGAAAAGTCCTATGCCTCCAACACTTACGGAGCCTATGGTGTCGCCATGATAGGCATTGTTCAGGGAAACGAATATATGCCGCTGATGTTTACCGATATTGAACCAGTACTGGAGTGCTATCTTGATTGCAATCTCCACTGCAGTTGCCCCGCTATCCGAATAGAAAACCCTTTCCAGCCCTTCAGGTGCAATATCTATCAGCATCTTTGAGAGTATAATTGCACCCGGATGGCTGAGTCCGAGAAACGTGGAATGGGCAATCTTTTTAAGCTGTCTGTTTATAGCGGCGTCTATCCTGGGATGCCTGTGGCCGTGGACATTTGCCCAGAGTGAAGAAACGCCGTCGAGATACCTTTTCCCGTTTACATCGAAGAGATAATTTCCCTTGCCCTTATCAATGATCAGGATATCTTCTTTTTCCCAAGACTTCATCTGGGTAAAAGGATGCCATATATAAGATTTGTCGATGCGTGCGAGTTGTTGAGAGGTGTATCTTTTCAATCCAGTCCGTATTCCTTCCAGTTTTTTGTAACAAGCGCCTTTATCTCTTCGGGCATCTCGATGACCGGCGGCCAAACGCGTTTATGACCTTCTTCTGCGGTCTTTTTTGTGGCATCGATACCCATCTTTGATCCGAAGCCCGTTTCCGGTGCCGCATGGTTCAGCACATCAACAGGGCCCTGCTGGATGATGATGTCACGCTGCGGGTCAACGTTGTTCCCGAGCCTCCAGATAACATCTTTTATGTTCTGGATGTCTACGTCCTTATCAAAGACAACGATGATCTTGGTCAGCGTAAACTGCCCGAGTCCCCAGAGTGCGTTGATCACCTTGCGTGCGTGCCCCGGTATGGATTTATCGATACTGATGAATGCCATATTATGAAATACTCCTTCTATGGGGAGGTTGATATCAACGATCTCGGGGAGCAGCTTCTGGATCAATGGCAGGAATAGTCTTTCCGTGGCCTTGCCGATAAAACAATCTTCCATCGGCGGCTTGCCCACGATTGTTGCGGTGTATATCGCATCCTTGCGGTGTGTTATTGCGGTAATATGGAAAACAGGATACTGGTCCTCCATGGAATAATAGCCCGTATGGTCCCCGAAGGGCCCCTCGGTACGCATTTCCCCGGGGTCAACATATCCTTCGAGCACGAACTCCGCATTTGCAGGAACCTCTATGTCCGAGTTGATGCATTTTACAAGCTCAACCGGCTGTTCTCTCAGGAACCCTGCAAAGATCATCTCATCTACGCCGTCCGGCAAAGGTGCAGTTGCGGCATACAGTGTCTGGGGATCCGTGCCTATTGCAACGGCGACATCCATCTTTTTGCCAAGCTGACGGTATTTTCTGAAATGTGCCGCACCGTGATGGTGCATGTGCCAGTGCATACCGGTTGTATTGCCGTCATACACCTGCATTCTGTACATGCCGGTATTCCGCTCCCCGGTCAATGGGTCCCTTGTAAACACAAGAGGCAGGGTAATGAATTTACCCCCGTCCATGGGCCATGTTTTTACGATGGGAAGCATGTTCAGATCTGGATTATCTTTTATAATAACCTCATGGCATGGCCCGTCCCTGGTTATTTTCGGAAGCATGTCCGAGAGCTGTTTCAGTCTCGGCAGCATCTTGAGCTTTTCCCAGAGTGTTTCCGGCGGTTTTTGATCGAGCAGGGATTTCATTTTATTCTGAAGGTCGTTCAAACCCTGAACGCCGAGCGAAAAGGCCATCCTTGCTTCAGTGCCGAACATATTCATGAAAAGCGGGAATGAACTGCCGGTAACATTTTTAAACAGCAGTGCGGGCCCGCCTGTTTTAATCATCCTGTCCGCAATCTCTGCAGCTTCGAGTACCGGTGAAACCTCTTTCCCGATTGTTTTAAGCTCCCCCCTGTTTTCAAGGGCGGCCCTGTATGCCCTGAGGTCTTTGAAGTACATTTCCTAAAACATGTTCAGATGCAATGCCTGAGCTGATCGCTTCATGCTTACCTTTAACTGTGCGAGGTAGTTCATATAGTCCTTATTGAGTTTAAACCATTTTTTTACGATGCGGTTGGCAACAAGCTTTATGGCCAGGGTAGAAGCAGGATACGATTTGTAGTTGATCAAACCGATGGCCTTTCCCAGGGTTTTGTCATACACAATATTTAATGCATCATTCAGTAACCTTGAGTACGAATAAAACTCCTCGAAAGAATCCAGCATGCCCTGCTGGAGCTCGAACGGCGACATGTTTTTAGGCTGGAACACGGCGTGCAGACCATCATAGTAATGCCACATCTTGTGCAGGAGCCTTCCCTCTGATTCAATCTTCTGATACGTTTCTGTGCCCGGCAAAGGGGTCAGGATCATGTACTGGACAGTGTCTATTTTGTTCTTTACCGAGAACTTTACCGTCTCCTTGAATATGGACTTGTCGTCCTCATCTCCGCCGAATATAAACATACCGTGTATACGGATGCTGTTGCCGTGAAAAACATCTATGGCACGCTGGATGTCATCGATGGTTTGATGTTTACTGAGCCCGTTCAGGGTCGCATTGCTCACGGATTCAAAACCTATATACACCGTGTCGCATCCTGCTTTTTTCATATCTTTGACAAGATCCGGGTATCTTGTAATATCCGTTCTTACCTGTGCAGACCAGTTGAATTTAAACTTCTCCCTGGCTATGCGCTCCATCAACTCGTGGGTGCGGTTAACGTTTGCGGTAAGGTTGTCGTCATAGAAGAAGACAAAATCGGTTTTTACCTGTTTGAGTTCATCGATGACCCTGTCGATCGGGAGTGTCCTGTAGCCCTGACCGAACATCTTGGTCACGGAACAGAAATTACAATCGTAAGGACATCCCCTCGATGTCATAATCGGCGTAATGGTCATCCTGTTGCTGTTGACGAGCAGGTTAAAATCCGGGAGCGGAAGGTTATCCAGCGTAGACAGTAATTTACCGTTTATAATCCGCTGGTCAGAGCCGTTCTTTAAAAGATCGATAATCACATCTTCACCTTCGCCCGTTACCACATAGTCGACATATTTTCCGGCCTCCTCTTTCAGGAACGTTGCGTGGATGCCTCCCATGATCACCGTGGAATTGGGATTCTTTTGCTTGAATTGCCTTGCCAGTTCATACGCTCTCTCCGAGGTAGAGGTGAGTGAAGTCAGAAGAAGAAAATCCCCTTCGAGCTCATTCATGGTCAATTTCCTGCCCAGTAAATTCTCGTTTACTATCGTAACATCGAAACCGGCCTTCTTTATAAGGGCACCCAGATACAGAGGCCCCATTAACGGCAGGTTCATAAACTTTGCGAATACGTTTGCTTCAACTGCCTTTGGTTCTACGAACAAAACTTTTTTCATGACTTGTTAAACTCCTTTATTAATAAAATACTTATTCCAAACAGCACCAATGAAATGGGCCATAACCTGTAATCAACAGAAAATATAAGGAAAAAAACAATGCATAACCCGATAAGCAATACTCCGAGATGGAAAAAAATCATTCCATTGCCCGTACTTATATATATGGATAAAAATGATACCCCCAAAAACCCAACGAAGAAAGGCCAGAGGTATACCATACTTGTCCAAGAAGTATAATTCTCATAAAATGCAAGCACACTGAACTGTATAAGGTATATGCCTATAGCCAGGAGAATCGAATCTCTCGCCCCCCTGTCTTTATAAAGCATATAAAGGCCGACACCAAAAATCAATGGAAAAATAGGCCACAGGTTATAGATGCCTTTTATATAACCATAGTTTTCAAGCATGAGCAATACGCCTATGCCTATACAGAGGAGTGCAAGAACATTGTATCTGCCTTTTCTCAGGGTGTTTTCCATTATCTTAATATAGTGTCTTTCGTCGATAATGTAAATAAAGTTTATACCTTTCCTAATTTGCCAGAGTTTTAGGCCGTCATTGCGAGGAGTCACGCCTTTGGCGTGATGACGAAGCAATCTCTTACTACCGTGGATTGCTTCGCTAACGCTCGCAATGACAGTGATGTTATAAAAAATGTGGTGGCAAACATTGATACGTTACCGATTGCTCCGTCAGCGTATCGTAATGTAAGATACCTGTCTTTCTTTACTGCCGGCCCTGTATGAATAGAACCCCGGAGAGCATCTTGTGCAGAGATTGACATGGGATATGTTGGATGCCGGTACACCCGCAGCCTGAATCTGCCTTTCTGCTATGGATCTTGTGTCAAGGAGGCCCTGATCTTTTGATGTTTGCCTGAACGCGTCTTTTACCGCTATCGCCGTATTGATGCTGTCGACTACTTCCATCCCTACTTCATAACAGTTTTTGCAGATACCCGGACCTATGGAAAAATAAGTACTCCCGGGATCTGCATTGTAGAAGGTACGCAGCTTGTCCATGGTGTTCAGTATGACCATATTTGCCAGTCCTCTCCAACCCGCATGGATGACACCCACTACTTTCGTAACAGGGTTATAAAGCAGGATCGGCAGGCAGTCTGCTGTCTTAACCCCCAAAAGTTTATCCGGCTTGCTTGTTAACAGGGCATCAGCAACAGGGATATAGTCTCCCTGCTCGTCTTCTATTATTAAGACATTGTTCGTATGTTTCTGAGACATGAGAATAATGTCTTCGGGCCATAGGGAACTTGCCGTTCCAAAGCCGTGCTCGATGGAGGAGAATCGTTCAAGATTGCCGGCCTTAAGATAACTCATCTTCTTTTAATACCTCCTTCAGCCATACCGGGAAAGGGGCCGTGAAAGACACCGGCGTACCGTAAACAGGGTGCATAAATTTTATTGCATAAGCAAACAATGCGATACCGTCCAGCAGTAAAACCATTTTTTGCAATTGAAGGTTATGAAACTGCGGTTTCCTCTTTGAATAGAGTGCATCGTTGATAATAGGATACCCTCTGTCACTCAGTTGTGTTCTCAATTGGTGCGTTCTTCCTGTCTCCGGAAAGAGCGCTACAACGGTTGCATCATTAATGTTTTTTATAACACGGAAAGAAGTTATTGCTCTCCTTCCTTTTTTCGTCTTTGTGGTCATTTTTTTCCGGTCAACCGGATGTCTGCCTATCATAGTATCGATGGAGCCGGATTGCTCAGCCATGGTATTATACGTAACAGCGATGTATGTTTTATGAATTGTTCTCTGTTTAAACATCTTTAAAAGGTTTATATGGGACTCGTTGTCTTTGGCTATTATAAGTAAGCCGCAGGTCTGTTTGTCAAGTCTGTGCACAATACCGCGGCGCATGGGGTCACCCATATCGGAGAGCGGTTTATTCATAAAGAGGAGACCGTTTACTACGGTATTGTGGAGTGACGCAGCCGTGGGATGTGTTGATATGCCGGCCGGCTTATTCAGTATCATGATATGCTCGTCTTCGTAGAGTATAGGCAATGGAATAAATTCAGGCGGTGGGGATAAAACCGGAACTTCCTGCACTATGCGTACATCGATGAGTTCATCACCTTTTATCTTGTAGTCCGGTTTTTGAATTACAACCCCGTTTATGGAAATCCAGCCTTTTGCTATAAGAGTCTTGGCCCTTTCCCTCGAGATTGCCGAAAGCCTGTTGACTAAAAAAATATCAAGCCTCTTCCCCTTGTCCTCTGCGAAAGGAAAAAGCTTGTCATGCACTTGCTCCATATTACCAGATTTTGGATTTTATCCTTTGTCCCGACAGTTTTATGATAACATCCGCAATTGCTCTTTCATAAAGTTGCAATATTGATTTGTCTTGCTTGAATTCTGTTGATAATCTGCTTAAGAAAAGATTTTTACCTTCTTGTATTTCATCCTTCATTACTTCATAGAAGTTATCATTCTCTATGCCCTGTTTTACTTTTTCCTGGTTATAGAGACCAAGATCAGAGGCAATTGCTCTCGCAAGCCTTTTCGCTTCAACCTCGTTATCTATTAGCGGCATAAAGCCCCCTTTGTTCTTTTCTATCGATTAAACCACTCAATTTATTAATTTGCAACTCTGCCGCCCGGGCCCCTTGCTTTATCATGTCGGAATATCTGCCAAAATCAGTCCATTCAAGTCCATCCAGTGCGGGCCGTATAACGATATCCGCATCCCTTAATTGCTCTTCTTTAGCTATATGTCTTAAAATGGCGTTTGAACGCCATATAAGGTCTATTCCCCTTGACGGCATTTTTACAATATCAAGAGGAGAAGCAACATCTACAGCTATTACAATGTCGGCCCCAAGTTGTCTTGCATGCCGCACAGGCACAGTATCAATAAAGCTGCCATCTACAAGAAGCATATTATCCTTTTGAATGGCCGGCAGTACCCCGGGTATGGCGGAACTTGCCATGATTGCCTCCCGTAACGCCCCTTTCTCCATGTTCATAACGGTACCATTGAGGATGTCCACAGCTATTGCGGAAAACTTTATGGGCAATGTTTCTATTAAGACGTCATCGATAAGCATATTTATGAGGCTTCTGTAGGTCTGATCCTTTACAAAGGAAAGCCTTGTTATAGAAGAGGCATAAAACATACCTGTAAAAAAATGCCGTCGCACAGATTCAAAAAAACTGCCTTTCTCCGCCTTCTTACCCCGTATATAGTCCAGCTTTATGCCCCTGAACTCTTTGCTCCGGAGCATGATTGACAGTTTTTCTTCTATAAGTCCCGGGTTCTGAGAACTTGCATAAATAGCTCCTATAATGGCACCGGCGCTTGTACCGGCTATGGAATGGAATTTAATGCCAGACTTGTGGAGTTGTTTTATCACCCCTATATGCGCCAGCCCTCTTGCCCCGCCTCCACCGAGTGCGAGCCCTATTTTTACCATAGATAAAGTTTACTTTTCGAGTTCAACATTCCAGTATGACGCATCCACGATGTTTAAGAACGGAGCCCATTCCTCATATATGATGTGTTTGAAATTAAATGCCGCATACGGGGTCCATTCCGGTTTTCTTGGTTTTTTTATTAATTTCATGCTTGCCTGCTCAGGCGTACGTCCGCCCTTTTTTTTGTTGCACTCAAAACAGCTGCATACCACGTTATCCCAAGTGCTCAAGCCCCCGCTGGCGCGCGGCAGGACGTGATCTATATTGAGCTCGGTCCTTGAAAATGTTGTTCCACAATACTGACAGGTGTTTTTATCTCTCGCAAATATATTTAATCTCGAAAACCGGACATGCTTTTTCGGTATGCGATCGTAAGCGACAAGTACTATAACTCTCGGCACCTTAATCACCCTTTGGACAATACCTATAACATCGTCATCGTATTCTGCTTTTAATTCTGCCCAATTCTGGAAGTCATAAATGGTAAATTGTTTATCAACAGCTTTTGCAATGCCTTCATACAATAAGACAAAAGCCCTCTTTACCGTTGTTACGTGTACCGGGAGGTATGACTTGTTGAGTACTAAAACCTCCGTGGCCAGAACGCCCATTCTACACCTGTCCGTGTCTCAGGATTTCTGATACAAGTGTTTCGCTCCCGTAGGTTGCATTGTCTTTGACCAGCTTTTCCACAAGGTCTGCGTTGCGTTTGCGGAATGCATTTACTATTTCTCTGTGCTGGCTTATCGAACCTTCGATTTTTCCGCTCATCGTTAAAGCTATTCTGAATCTCTGGAATTGCTGGGTTAACGATTGAAGCAATTGATAGAGTTTTTCATTGCCACAGCTGCGGAGAAATTTATCGTGAAAATCATTATGCAGCTTAAACGCAAGCCGCCATTCGCCTTTTTTGTGTGCCTCTTCAAGCCGGTTGTTGAGGTCTTCCATTTTCTTGATTTCGTCTTCGCTCATCCTGCTGCAGGCAAGTCTTGCGGCATAGCCTTCAAGTATGCTTTTTATCTCGTAAAAATCCCTGATGTCCTTTTCTGTTATGGGGGCAACATAAGCGCCTCTGTGCGCCTGTACCTTTATAAACCCTTCTGTCTCAAGTTGCCGTATTGCCTCCCGTATCGGTGTCCTGCTTATGTTGAACTTGTTGGCCATTTCTGCTTCTGCAACACGTTCTTCAGGCTGGAGAATACCCTTGATTATAGCGTCCCGTATTGCGTCCGCTATTTGCTCCCGCAACGTTTGTTTCTTTTGTAAATCAATTTGTCTTAATCCCATAATGTTTTATGTATACAATATACATTCCAAAAGTCAACTATTTTCTTTGTCATCGCTTACGGCTCTCTGCTTCCGCTGAACGGGATGACAATAACGGGCATGGTCTTCATTGTTGTACGGACGGTTATTTTACCATGAATGTTGCCCATGGTCTTTGCCGGCTTTAATGTCAGTTCTAATTTGTAGCTGCCCTGGTTTTGTTTTATAGTTTTTACATGGACAATATCGGGTGTTACCGTTATCTTTGTTATAGAGAATTCTCGCTGAGGCCGGGTATACAGGTAAAGATCCTTTTCCCCGTGTCCGGATGCTGAGTTAACAACGCCGAAATTAACTTCATCAGGATTCAGCAGGATATCTCCAACAATATTACCGATAACGGGTATTTGTAAAACAGGTTGTTCCTTATTTGAAGAAAATATCAATATGTTGGCATTTAACGGACCGTACCCTGCATCCGGTAAGACCGATACGTTGATGGTTTCCTGAGATATGAACTGACTAAAGGTTGACACCTTTATGTAGGGCTTTGTTGATGTAACGGATCTGATTTTAACAGAGGGATTATAGATAAAAATATCCACAGATTGCTGTTGGGTCTGTCCCTTTTTTATGGAACCGAAAAAAAGTGCAGTTTTCGTGATCATGATATCGGTTACAACCTCGCCGGTGAGAGTAAGTACGACTGCAGGCTTTGCAGGATCGTTGTCCATAACAGTAATCGTCTTGGTTATGGGACCGAGATAACCTGCGGAATCGAAGGTAACTTCGATTTTACCCGTTGCGCCGGGCAGCAATTCCTTAGAAGATGTGATCGCCACCGTGCAACTGCAGGCCGATTGTACGTTGGTTATCACAAGCTTCTCGTTGCCATTGTTGGTGAAGGTAAAATTATGGACTACGGGTTGCCCTTTCTGTATTCTGCCGAAATTATAGGTCGATTGATCGAAGTGTATAGAGGGGGAAGAGGTCGCTGTTGTTTGCTTTACCGGGGTACAACCATAAGAAGCTGTTAACCCCAACGTCAGCGAAACAATAAGGGACAAAATAACTTTTGCTTTCATACCATGTCCTCCATAGCAAATACTATATATAATCCTTTATAAAAATACAATATAAATCGGAAAAGTTTATTGAAAACAGACTGCCCAGCATCAGGTATTTAGCATACAGCGACTGGAAAGGAATTATGAAAAAAATTGTTTCTCCGCCTGAGCCGTATTGCAATGAAAGCTTATTTATAAAAATGGGGGAGGCAAGACCAGAGAACCTCGTGCAATATCCGGCTAAAATAGAAATTGGTATATTGTACATTGTACACAAAAATACTTGACAGCAATCCAATAACCATATAGTTTTGCAACTGGTCAGACCAATAACTTTGTTGATATTATTTATTATATTACTGGTCAGACCAGAGTTGATATTTTATGGACAAAGATTTGTTAAAAGATAAAGATTGTACGACAGAAAGAAATGTAAAAATCCTGATCATCGAGGATGACCCGGAGTTTTCTTACTATCTTAAGATAATTTTTGAAGAATCTGGATTCGATACCATACTGGCTTCCGATGGTAGTATAGGTTTTCAACTTGTAAAATCATATATGCCGGATATTATAACTCTCGATCTTATAATGCCGAATAAAACCGGCATCAAATTTTTTTCAGAAATACGTAAGAACAATAAGTTTTGTTCAATCCCTATCATTATCATAACAAGTTATACAAGCAACACTTATCCCATGATAGATCTTAAAAAGGCTTTATATTCAAAGGCCTTGACTCCTCCTGACGGATATTTTGAAAAACCTGTTGAATCTTCGAAGCTTATTTCTGTTATCCGGAACATAGTGGCTTTAAAAAAGCATAGAGTACGTAGCTTGGAGGAATCTATAGTATGAGGACAAACGGACTTCATAATTCCTATAAAATACCACGCGATACGGGAAAAGTGTTTTTCTCTGAAAAAGCATATAGCGCAAGCGCATTCTTAAAATATCAGTTTAACCTCTATAAATCTATATATAATGCAGTTCCATGCTACATAACAATGCAGAACCGGGATTTTTTTATAACACAAGCTAATAAAAAGGTGTTCTCGGATTTCGGTATTATAACCGGTAAACATTGTTATAAAGTTTATAAGGGTAGTAATATTAAATGCAGCAACTGTTGTGTTGATAGATCGTTCCGTGACAGCAAACCGCATCTGCAGGAGGAATCCGTTATATTACATGGAGAAATCGGATATTTCCTTGTTCAATCATTCCCGGTATTTGATGAATACCGCCATATCACACACGTTATAGAGATAGCAACCGACATAACCGGTATCAAACGCGCTGAAAAGCTCACGGTTATTGGCCAGACAATGTCCGAAATTGCACACAATATAAAGAATGTAATCTCCCTTATGGATGCCGGCACGTACATCGTTAACAGCGGGCTTATGCACGGGGAACAGGAAAAAATAAGAAAGGGCTGGTCAATGATCCAAGGGAATATACAGCGGCTTTCCGACACGGTTATTTGTTTGCTCAACTATGCAAAAGACAAACCTTCAATAACGGGGCCCGTTACTATCAACGAGATCCTTGAAGACATTGCTGCCAGCATAAAAGAAAAATTAGATAATGAGCATATAAGACTAAAAATATCCCTTGATAAAGGAATAAAGACGATAAGCGGGGATCGCAATGGTCTTTATCACGCCATTTTGAACCTTGCCAATAATGCAAGGGATGCATGTATCATGGATAAGGGGAAAAAAGCTCATTATACCGTATCCATAAAAAGCGGCAATTACAGGGGAACCGGATGTCTTGTTTCTATTAAAGATAATGGATGCGGGATCCCGCAAAAAAACAGAGGTAAGATTTTCAAAGGATATTTTACAACAAAGCACGATAGCGGAACAGGAATCGGTTTACTGACGACAGAAAAGATTATAACCGGGCATGGGGGCAGGATTACTTTTGCATCTTCAAAAAATGGCACGGCATTTTCGATATACTTACCGTACAGGAGGCATTAAATGGAAGCAACTTCAAAATTATTGGAACAGGTCCAGCCGATTTCTCAACAGAGCGTCCCATCCTCATCATACAAAGAAGCTTTACCAGCTACCCCAAAAAAAGCTGGAGACTCATTTGATTGGGATACAAGGAAAAAGCTTATTGCAAACACAGATGAATGGAAAAGCAAGTTTTCCGAGGTCCGGCCATTCAATGTAAGTGGAGATGGAGAAAAAATTGGATCCGTGGTTCAAACAAACGAGGAGACCTTTACTGTCTGTTTAAACGGGAAACAATGGGAAGAAACCTATGAAAAAGTATGGACTCTTAAATTCAAAAATGATGGTAAAGCTGTATGCCTCGTAATGAAAGATAATGCCTGGACCGTAGCTGTTGACGGGCTTCAATGGAAAGAGAAGTTCGATTATGCATGGAATTTACAGATAGCTCTCAATGGCAGGGATATAGGCATCAATATCAAAAAAGATGATCACTATGGCGTTTGTTTGGATGATAAGCCATGGACGCAGGGTTTTGCCGATGTAAGGAATCTCTTTATAAGCCCTGACGGGACAATGTCCGCCGCCTCCGTCGCTATTAAAGGTCTTGCAGAAGCGGATATATTCGGCTTTCAGAAAGGCGTCTGGACTGTTGCTGTGGACGGTACACCCTGGGATAAGAACTTCGTCAACGTATGGGGGCTTGCCTTCAGTCCCGACAGCAGGCATGTTGCAGCAGAAACAAGGATAAATCTCTATGATTACGCGATTGTAGTGGACGGGATCCTGTGGCCGCAAACCTTTAAGTGTGTATGCGAACCCCGCTTTAGTACAAAAAATAATGTTATCGCCCCGGTTAAGATCCCACAGGGCTGGACACTGGCGATGGACGGGAAGCCGATATGGAAAACATTTGTTCAACTATGGCCACCGAAATTTAGTCCTGACGGAAAAAAGATAGCTGCCGTAGTGGCTCCCGACTTTGGCAGATGGACAATCGCTGTTGACGGCATTCCCTGGAAACAAACATTTAGTGATACAGTTTTAGACCCTGTATTCTCGCCGGACAGTAAAAGGGTTGCAGCGATAGCAAAGGAGTCGAAGGATCCAATGAATATGGGGTCGTCCCTCCACAGTATCAAAGGGAATGACCGGTGGACAATTGTTGTCGACGGCATCCCATGGGAACAGGACTTCGATATGATATGGGATCCGGTTTTCAGCCCGGATGGAAGTATGGTAGCGGCAAAGGCTGAAATCAATGGAAAATACTGTGTAGTTGCCAACGGTAAAGCGGGTAAAAAAATGTTCGACACGCTCTGGTCTCCGGTATTCAGCCCTGGTGGGGACAAGTTACTGATAAGGGGCATACAGGACGGGAAATACTACCGGTATGTTTTACCGAGAGAAGAAATTTAGGAACAGGAGCATAAAGCGATGAAATTCATTATGAGTGAAGGTTTCTATGCGTTTGTCAGCGGTCCGATGGTATGGGTTGCTTTTCTGGTGTTCATTTTCGGCAGCGCGTACAGGGTGTATAAAATAATCTCCGGTTTGAAAAAGGAAGCAGTAGTCCTGCCATACATGAGCTTTAAATACAGCCTGAGATCCATTGCCCATTGGGCCACACCCTTTGGTACTGTTAATTGGAGACGACACCCTATCATGACTGTAGTAACCTTCCTTTTTCACTTTTGCCTTATCGTAACACCGGTATTCTTATTGGCCCATAATATCCTGTGGTTGAGAGCGTGGCACATAAAATGGTGGACACTGCCGGAAGGCCTGGCCGACTTTATGACCTTGCTCGTAATGCTTTGCTGTTTATTCTTTCTCCTGCGCAGGCTTATTGAAAGGGAAGTGAAATTTGTCACGTATCCTTCCGACTTTTTTATCCTGACAATTGTATTCCTGCCGTTTTTCACGGGATTTCTGGCATATCACCAATTGTTCCTTCCCTATAAGGCCTTAATCATTACCCATATATTGTTTGGAGAGATTATGTTGATGGCAATCCCCTTTACCAGATTGGCACATATGTTGTTTTCCGTGTTTACAAGGGCTTACACAGGTTCAGAGTTTGGCATGGTGCGTCATGCCAGGGATTGGTAAAATCAAGCGCAGTACAATGAATCAAGTTTACGATGGAGGTATGGAATGGCAGCAGTAGCAGAAACAAAAGAAGTGAAAAAAATAATAGACCTTGGTTTAGAGGAAGGTGCAAAGAAACTTACCCCTGAACGAATAGAGAAGACCATAAACAATGCCTTAACTGCGATGGGTGGTGCCCGTTTAGACGCCTATGTATCAACCTGTATCCATTGCGGCCTGTGTTCGGAAGCGTGTCATTATTATCTGTCGCATGACGGAGATCCGCATTTCTCCCCTGTCGGCAAAGTGAAACAAACCATGTGGGAGATCCTGAAACACAAAGGCCGAGTAAGTCCCGCTGCTATCAAACAGATGGCGGAAATAGCATACACGGAGTGCAATCTATGCCGCAGGTGCAGTATGTACTGTCCCTTTGGAATTGATATTGCCTATCTCATAAGTTCTGTAAGACGTATGTGTCATTTACTCGGTGTAACGCCCCAATACCTGCAGGACACGGCACACAGTCATTCCGCTACCATGAACCAGATGTGGCTCAAGCAGGATGAATGGATCGATACCTTATTCTGGCAGGAGGATGATTACAGAAGAGAGATAAAAAATCTCACTATTCCTCTTGATAAAGAGGGTGCCGATATCATGTATTCTGTCATTGGGCCGGAGCCGAAGTTCCTCGCCATGCTTATAGGTAATGCTGCCAAGATCATGCATGTTGCCGGCGTTAACTGGACGTTTCCTTCTTTTGACGGGTGGGACAACAGCGATATGGCCATGTTTTCCGGTGATCAGGAGATCATGGGGAGGGTAAAGAGGGCGCATTTTGAAGCAGCCATGCGGCTCAAGGTAAAAAGGATCGTCATGGGCGAGTGTGGTCACGCTTTCAGGTCTGTGTACGATGTCGGGAACCGGTGGTTTGGATGGAAGATGCCTCCGGTACCAATCATACATGCAATACAATTCTATTACGAGCTTATCAAAGAGGGAAGGCTAAAGATTGTTAAAAAATTCAAAGAGCCGGTAACCCTGCATGACCCCTGTAATGTCGTACGAGGAAGAGGTCTGCAGGAAATGGCACGGTATGTGATCAATGCCATCTGTGAAGACTTCAGGGAGATGTCTCCCAATAGAGAGCACAATTTTTGCTGTGCAGCAGGCGGCGGTGTTATCAATTGCGGTCCTCCATGGAAGATGAAGCGTATGGAAGGAAACCGTGTCAAGGCTGAGCAGATGAAGGCGACCGGCGCCCGTATCGTTATTACGCCGTGTCATAACTGTCACAGCGGTCTTGAGGACATAATCGGTTATTACAAGCTTGGCATGCGTACAAAGTTTATCAGCGATATCCTTGTGGATGCAATAGAGGTGCCTGAGGCAATGAAGGTCAAAAAATAGGTTGGAGGAAACGGAATGAAGAAGAGGTACATTTTCATAACAGTAGCAGGATTTCTTTTGATGCTTATTGCAGGCATGTCCGGCTTTGTTCATGCTGATCCAGTATATGATCCTGCTGAAAAGATCGTGAAAACGGTATACGACGACAAGATTGCGATTGCAAACACACCTGTGTTTGGAACATTAGAATATCCGGCAGTAATCTTTGACCATGACAAACACACGGAGGTCCTTGGAAAAGAAGGTAAGGGCTGCAATACGTGTCACCCAGCCTATGGAAAACAGGGCAATCTCATTGATTTTACTTTCCCCAAAAAAATGAAAGTCATCAGCGAAACATCCGGGAAATCCCTGATGCATGCCTATCATACAACGTGTATCGGTTGCCATGACAAACGGTTAAAAGAGGGGAAAAAAGCAGGCCCTATTACCTGCGGAAACTGCCACGTAAAAGGTATAGATGCATCGAAATATCAGTATCCTGCAGTAACCTTTGATTTTAAACTCCACGACACCCATGGAAAGAAATTACAGGCAAAAGAGATCGAAGAACTCCAGGCCGCGCATCTCGCATCACCGGTGGTTGTCCGATTTGAGTCCGATAATCTTGATACAGCGCAAAAGGATTTCATAGAGAAAAAAGCCGGTGAAAAGAATTGCGCGCTCTGTCATCATAGTTACGATCAGAAGGATAAAAAATTAATTTACGAAGTAGACTACAACAAGGGAAAAGAAACAGACAGGGCATGGGCATGCGAAGATTGTCATGATATTGAAGCGCAGGGAAGTCCTTTGCTTGCCGCCGATATGAGCCTCACGACACAAAAAGACCTGTCCATGGAAAGGGCCGGTCATATAAAGTGTCTGAACTGCCACCTGCTGATAGCTAAGGAAGAAGGCGCTGATAAGGCAGGGCCTTCTCTTTGTTATAGGTGTCACGAGAGAAAGCATGAGACAGCTAAAGAGCTTGAACAAATTCCCCGGCCCAGGGCCGGTCAGCCGTTAACCTGTACGATACATGTTAAGGACGCAAAGATGAAAGCTGTTCCCTTTGATCATGCATTTCATGAACGGAATATAGAAAGTTGTAGTGCCTGCCATCACGAGACGTTATATAGCTGCGACAAATGCCATACCTTAGACGGTAGTGTAAAGGGGAAGGGTATTAACCTGTCAGATGCCTATCATGACATCTTTTCGCGGAAGAGCTGTGTCGGTTGTCATACAACAGAAGAATCAACGAAGAATTGTTCCGGCTGCCACCGTCCGTCTGTCATTGCAAAAGAACCGTCAAAGCAGATGTGTGTGCGCTGTCATTACGGCACGAATAAGGTCGCAATGCCGGCAACGCTTACAACAGCAGGCCTTAACGATGATATCGTAAAGAAAGAAGTTGTTATAAAGGAACTTGAAAACCAATTTAAACCCGTTAAATACCCCCATGAAAAGATCCTGATAAAATTGGCCGACGTTTCAAACAGCAGTAAGCTTGCGACATACTTTCATGGAAACATTCAGACACTGTGTGAAGGATGCCATCATCATGGAGATATCAATGCCCAGATCAAAAAGGATAGCCCGCCGTCATGCGGTTACTGCCATAGTACATATTTCGAGCCTTTAGAGTTAAACCGGCCGAGGATGCTTGCTGCTTTCCATGAGATGTGTATCCAGTGCCACAAGCAAATGGAACTGAAGAAACCAAAGAAATGTACGGATTGTCATGAGTTTGCAAAAAACGATCAAGGGAAATAAGGAGACAAAAATGTATATAGTCAAACAGTTGTTTACGCCGATAGGTTATGAATATCTCATAGCTATTCTGACGATGTTTGTATTCATATTGTTCTATTACTTTGTGAGTACCCCGAAAAGAAAGTATTAGTGATGTTAGCAATGATGGAGGCTGAACATGGGTATTGATAGAAGAGAGTTCCTAAAACGTACCGCAGCAATTGCCGGTGTTACCCTGCTCGGCGGCAGCAGTATAGCACGGGCAGCGGAACAAAAAGATTTTTCAAAATTTTTTACAAACAATACGGTCAATGAAAGGGATTGGAAGATATGGGAAGAGAGAAAAGATCGGCATCCACTGAACGGAGAACCCTATGGTATCCTGGTTGACACGACTTTTTGTATCGGGTGCCGCAGATGCGAATGGGCTTGTAACAATTGGAACAAAAACCCAAATCAGCCCGTAGAAAAGTTTGAAGCATCGGTCAATGAAAAAAGCTCTGTTTTCGATGAGGTGAGACGGACACATGCCGGCAGTTTTACCGTCGTCAACCGTTTTGAGGGAAAAGCCCATGACCCTGTCTATGTAAAGAAACAATGCATGCATTGTGTTGATCCGGCATGTCTGAACGCATGCTTTGTGGACGCCTTTCGGAAAACACCCGAAGGTCCCGTCATTTACAATCCAAACGTATGCATAGGATGCAGATACTGCATGGTTTCCTGTCCTTTTGGTGTTCCAGCGTATGAGTATTATTCTGCTTTTCATCCTCAAATTACAAAGTGCACCATGTGTTACGACAGGGTTGTAAAAGGTGAAATGCCCGCATGTGTCGAAATCTGTCCGGCCGGCGCTTTAACATTCGGCAACAGGAGGGAATTGATCAAAACAGCCCACCAGAGGATAGACGACAACCCCGGTAGATACACGAACCATATTTATGGGGAACAGGAGGCAGGCGGAACAAGCTGGCTTTATCTTTCACCGGTAGACTTCAATCAAATAGGTCTTCGGACGAATATCGGTACAACGCCTGTTCCAGACCTTACGAAAGGGTATCTGCTAGGAGTAAAGATATTCGAAATGGTGAGCGCATGGCCCCTTGTTTTTGGAGCTTATTACGCAGTGTCAAAACTTCGCGAGCACAGAAACGAAAAACACACCGGAGGACCTTCGGACAGCGAGAAAAAGTCATAGATTATAAAAAAGGAAGGATTACGTATGGACAATACAAATTCATGGTTTAGGAATAAAATAATGCTGGGAATGACACCGAAAGAATATATCAAGAGCAACCTTACCCTGCCGAACCTTATAGCCGCTCTCATCCTCTGTGTGTCGGTTCCAATTATGGTTTATAGAATACTGTACGGTCTCGGTCCATCAACGAATCTTTCCGATAATTACCCGTGGGGGTTATGGATAGGATTTGATATCCTTGTCGGTATTGCTCTGGCAGCTCCGGGGCTTACCCTCGGCACGGCGGTTCATCTGTTCGGAATGGAAAAGTATCATCCTCTTGTCCGTCCTGCTATTCTTTCAAGCCTGCTTGGGTATATTTTTGCGGTGATTGCCCTGATGTTTGATCTCGGGCGGTATTACCGCATTCCCTATCTTCTCGTATGGTCGTGGGGGTTCACTTCGATCCTGTTCTTGATAGGATGGCATTTCTTCCTGTATATAAACATATCTATCGTTGAATTCAGTCCGGTGGTTTTCGAATGGCTCAATCTGAAAAAATGGAAGGATTTTTTCAGTAAATTAACCGTATGGGTCACCATCTTCGGGGTTATCATAGCGGCCGGGCATCAATCGGCACTGGGTGCATTGTACCTTGCTGCACGGGCAAAGCTCTATCCCTTATGGTACTCGACTTTGTTACCCATATTTTTTCTGCTGTCCGCTATCTTTGCAGGCATTGCCATGGTTATCGTAGAAAGCTCACTGTCGCACCGGTTTTTTGCAAACCAGGTAAAAGGTTTTGATCACGCTGAATTTGATCAGCTTACCATCGGCCTTGGTAAAGCAGCATCTTCAGCCCTCCTGGTATATTTTCTATTAAAGGTATTCGATCTTGTACGTTTGGAGAATTGGATCTATTTAAATACAGCGTACGGTTATTTGTACCTCGTCGAGGTCATAGGCTTTGTTCTTGCTCCGGCCATGATGTTTTTATATGCGGCAAGGAACCAAAATGCAAAACTCGTACGGTTTGCAGGTGTCTTAACAGTGCTTGGTGTTATATTAAACAGGCTCGATGTGTCCATTGTTGCTTTTAATTGGTACCTTCCATCTTCTGAAAAGTACTACCCGAGATGGACAGAGATCATGCTTACCCTCGGTGTTATCACACTGCTGGTCCTGTCGTACCGCTTCATTGTAAATCGTATGGCAGTACTTCATGAATACGAGGAGCCTGAGACGGAATCGGTGACCGCGACAGATAAAAAACAGGCGGTTAATTTTTAAGAGTAGCAAGAGGTCATTGGAATGAAAACAAGCAAAAAAAACATCTTAATAATAGAAGACGATACCGATTTTGCCGGTTTCCTGAAATATCTGGTAGAGGAAGCCGGCTATACCGCCCTTACGGCCAGCAACAGCGTACAGGCCAACAGGATCCTGTTAAAACAAAAGCCGGATCTTATAACACTTGATCTTCTTTTGCCCGGAGAAACAGGCATAAAAATTTTTAGAAAAATCCGCGGTTCACAAAACTGGAAAGATATACCGATCATTGTAATCACCGGCGTTGATGCCAATACAAACCAGGAGATCAGTTATAAAAACTTTTTAAAGGGTGTCAATTTAAAAGCACCCGAGGCTTACCTTGAAAAACCAATAGAACAAAATTTTTTGATAAAAATGGTTGATAGGTTATTGGCTGCAGCATAGGAATAACCGTCTTTTATCCGTTGCAGGATTTACCGATCAGCGTATCATGCTTTTATAGAATTCCTCTTCCTTGATGGACTGGATCCAGAGCATATCGGAAACGATACTGAAATCAGGGATATCGGATTCGCTGATCTCTTTGAAGACAATAGATATATCGGTCCAGCGTGATGCAATCTGCTTCATCATTGATACGGCCTTTTTATTTGCAAAAGCTTCAAGAAAATCCGCATACATTTTTCTGAACCCGCCGCCCCCTGTTCCCCTTTTCTCTATTACCTGATACGCAAAGCGCGCAAGCCATTTCCAGTCCGGAAGTTCCTTCCATTCCTGGACCTTTTTGGATGCAAGCTGAATACCTTTTACACCGTAACCTTCAAAATCGGCGGATGATATCATGGTGTTTGCATTCGATACAGCTGCCATGGTAAAGAGTTTTTTCTTATGCAGTTCGAAGGCGGGTTTTGGCAGGGGAGCAAAATGGGCGTGTTCACCCTCGGGAAAGTTTCCATGTATTATCCCTTCAATCAGGGAACCGAAACCGCATTTCGTAAGCCCTTTTCGCTCTGTATCCGAGATGTAAGCACTATCATCGTCAAGGTTGTACCCCCACAGAATTACAGCATGACCCGGAAAATGTGTTTTGCTCTTGTAATAATCAAGATAATAAATATCGGTCCTGAGCAATACGGGAATATTATTGTCTATGCTTGAAATGAGCGCAGATTTTATACCTTCTTCCGTATCAATCTCCTGCCACTTGAAGTCAACGCCGATATTGTCGAAGAATTTCTTTTCTATATCCGCTGATCGGTAGTGCATCATTCTTGACGGGCTCAATCCTTCGATATACCAGAACCCTATACCTTCTCCCGTGCCGAAACACTCGGGTTCTGTCAGCGCATACCCGTAAAAATTCATAAGATCGCACAGTGCAGATGAAGCACAGTGCTTTCCCGGTTTATGAGTCCAATGTTCTATTATCTTTTCAGGCATTTTCTATGGATACCCTTTCGAATCATACCAACCAATTATTGCAAAAGCTGTTTGAGTATTCTCTTGCCTTCTTCTACCCCGGGCTGGTCGAACGGATTTATCTGATAAAGATATCCTATGAAAACAACCAGCAGCTCAAACAGTACAAACAGCTCGCCAAGGGTTTTCGGGGTAAGCTCGGGTATGGATATCGTTATTGACGGACGCGATGAGTTGATCAGCGACATCCGTGTTGCATTCATCTCCGCATGGAGGAGCATATCGAGTGTTTTACCGAACAGGTGCCCGTATTCAACATCAACCGGCGGAACAGGAACAATCTTTTTTTCCTTGATAGCTACCTTGGCTATCTCAATAAACGTTATGAGCTTATCAGCGGGCCCTTCTTTATAGAGCTGAAGCTGTGAATGCTGGTCTGTCACGCCGAGCGCCCTTACCGGCGTTGTGCCGGTATGGATCTCTTTGCCGTCCCTTGAATGCTTTTTTCCGAGGCTTTCTGCCCACAGCTGGGCAATCCATTCAGCGAAATCCGTAAGGAGTGAAGAATACGGCATAAAGACCATGATATTTTTGTTTAACTGCCTGTGCATAAGATAGTATACGATAGCTATTTCCCCTATGTTCACGCCTTTGGTTTTCATGAATGAATCCCGGATCTTTTTTCCCCCATCCACAAATTCGGATATATTGATATCCATAAATGAAGCGGGAAATAATCCTACAGAAGATAGTACGGAATATCTTCCGCCAACATTCTGCGGTATGGGAAGTACAGGGATACTGTACTTCCGGGACAATTGATACAGTGCCCCGATGTCCGGTGTTGTTATAAAAACAAAGTGTTTGCTCAATGACTTTGCACCAACCAGTTTTTTGAAATCGTTAATAAGGATAAACAGTTGTGCCATAGTTTCAACCGTCTCTCCTGATTTGCTTATGGCAATAACGAGCGCCTTCTTAAGATTTACCTTCTGGAGCGTAAAGGAAAACAGTGTAGAATCTATATTGTCAAGGACGTGTATATTCACCTTTGATTTTGACGTATAAGCAAAAGCTTGCTTTATGGCACGTGCGCCAAGCGCAGAGCCGCCAATACCGAGCACCATAATATCTGTATATTTCGACAGGGGGTATTTATCCGCAAGGGCCTTAATACCCTTTATCATATCCGCATCATCGAGGAGAGACAAGAATCCTGTCTTGTTGTTTGATATCGACTGCAGAAGATCTTCTGCAGTTACATTCATTTTGTCCTGCACTGCCATGATAGCATTCGCCGCAAGACCATCCTTTGAAGAGAGGTACTGGCTCATGGCAAAATTAGTATTTATTGATATGTCGCCAATGTTCATAATTTATACAGACAAAAACATTTCCCGTACGTTCTGCGGGATCATGCAGGCTTTCATGGTCGCAGGATTGATTGAAACAGTTACGGTATGCGCCGTAGCAACGATGCGATCATGATCCTCATCCTGTGTTATTTCGTATTCAAGGGTAAATGCCCTGTCCTTCATCTCCTTTAATTTAACGTAGATGTTTAAAACATCGTCTGCGGTTGCTGTGCTCTTGTAATGTATGCATGCCTCCACGAGCACAAAGTCTATGCCGTATTTCAAACGGTCTTTTACCGATATGCCCGCCTTTCTGAGAAACTCGATCCTTGCTACCTCAAGGTAGGTCATATAGGTCCCATTGTTGACAATACCCTGAGCGTCGGTTTCTACAAACCGTACCCGTACCTGTGTTTTGAGATTAAAACCTTCCATGTCTTGTGCCTTAATAAACCGAAAACAGCTTTGTTATGTGGGTCAGGAGCAACGGGTGCTTCAACAGCCCCTGTATCTTCAGCTTGCCATTGAATAGCATGCCGAGAATTTCCCTGCCGGTCTTGTCAAAATAATACGGCAGTCCTGCCTTTATTTTCAAGGTGCTAAGTTTCAGGATATTGTCCGAATCTGTTTCTATCGTTAGTTTGCACGGCTGCTTTATCCCGTCGTAAATAACAACACTGCCTTTATTGCACTCAAGCGTCAGGCTTACCTCAATATCCCTGGCCGAGATCGCAATATTGCCGTTTAATGCAGTTAAATCCTTCGCACGCCCGGGGTGATTGCCTATGTTCTGGGACATCAGGTCCCTGATCATGGCTGCCAAGCCGTTTTCCTGCGCCCCCTTATCCAGGGTGATCTGCCCCATGCTCAGAAGGCCTGTTTGAGTATCTTCAATGTTTCTTCCGGATCGAATATCGGCTTCGCATTGTAAACGATAGAACCATCTGAGATCGCATCCTCGGCAACCTGCTTCAGTCCGTCTTCCTTGACGCCGACTTCCCTTAACTTCTGCGGCATTTTTACACGCTTGGTGAGGGTCCAGATCGCCTCTGCTGCTTTATGTGCGGCAGCTTCATCACTCAACCCCTTAATATCGACACCCATTGCCTGGGCCGCCATCTTATACTTGTCTGCCACTGCGTCCAGATTGTACTCTATACAATACGGCAGCAGGATGCTGTTCGCGACTCCGTGGGGCACACCGAACCTGCCCCCGACACTGTGCGCGAGGGCATGTACAACGCCGACCTGCGCATTACCGAAAGCAACGCCTGCCAGATTGGCTGCTATCTGCATCTGCCCCCTTGCCAAAATATCCTTGCCATTATCAACCGCTTTCGGCAGGAATTCCACTATCAACCGTATTCCCTGCAATGCAAGACCGTCCGTGATGGGTGTTGCCTGCTGGGAGTGCATTGCCTCTATACAGTGGCTCATTGCATCCATGCCGGTTCCGGCGGTCACATTTGCAGGCATGCTGAGGGTCATCATGGGATCGAGTATGCCGACATTCGGAATTATATAGTTGTCCGCGTAGAGGAGTTTCCGGTGTTTTTCATGATCTTTAATGACTGCTGCGTAGGTAACCTCACTGCCGGTACCTGCCGTGGTCGGAATAACGATGTGCGGGGTAATAGGCCCTGTTAAGAAATTAATGCCCGAATGATCTTCTATCTTACCGCCTAAAGCAAGGACGATGGCAATGCCTTTTGCCGTATCTATGGAACTGCCGCCGCCGACTGTTACAATACAATCAGCACCGACGGACCTCGCATAATCGGCACCTTTATTCACGATATGGGTACCCGTGTCCGGTTCTATATCGGAAAACATGCCGGCAAATTTGGAAGACAGTGATTTCTTTACCTTCTCGACCATCTCACTCTTTTCAAGGAATTTATCCGTTACCAGCAATACCTTCTTTCCTTTCAGAGCTTCCACCTCCTGCAACACCTCGCTTGCCGAGCCCTTGCCAAAGATGATTTTTGTCGGGTTACGATATATAAAATTCAGATCAGCATCATACATACAGTACTCCTTTTTTTGAGAACTATCATCAGGGCAGGGATAAGCCTGCCCTGTAATAAGCGTTATTCGTCAACAAACTTGGTGTCTATCATTGTTGCCGAATCAACAAGGTCCTGTGCAGCTTTGACAAACCGTACGATTGTCGGGAGATCGCCCTTGAGCTTTAACTTACCCTGCATCATACCTTTTACCGGGTCGAGCTCCTTTTTGAGGACGGCCTTCCAGCGCGCGTATCCGCCGGAGATCACAAACTTGGCTTTATTGGCTTCATCTACCGATACCCTCTTTGCCTCTTTACAAACGCCGTGATAAAGGTCAAGCCATACCCCGACTGCTGTTTCATCCGCTTTGAGCTGCTTGCTCAAAATAGGATCAAGCCGTGCCTTTTGAAGGGCATTTTCATCGTCCAGCTCAAGAATAAGAGCAATGGTGCCATGCTCCCAGTTTGCCCCGGACTCTTTGTAGTTAGGGTTTGAATTGATCTTTACCTTGTACTCCGCTATCCATTCTTCACTTGGAAAAGGAATTGCCATAATTCTTACCTCCTTTTTTATATTTTTTATCACACTGTTTTAAATAAACAAGCTATTTGTTACTTACGCATAAGCTGATGCAACATTTCCATTGCGCCATAAACCCTGTCTTCAACAAGAGTCCTGTTTTTGCCGGCAGACGTGAAGAATACCTCAAGAGACTTCTCTTTTAAGAATCCTGCCGGGCTCGATTTGATATATACATCCGGAAACGCAGCGGAAACCTTATCAAGCAGTATCCTGAGGACACTTTCATCGTAGCTTTTTGTCCGGAGGGATTTTTCGAACCAGACGTTGTTTGATACATGCTTTTTGATCCAGTCAAGAATAGAGGTGTCAAAGATAGCCTTTGCTTCAGCAGGTATACCGGGCAGACAAAATATGGCTGTAGTGCCTTTCTTCAAAAAAACAGCGGGCGCAGTACCGACAGGATTCTGAAGAGGTTTTGCTCCTGCGGGCAGAATGCCCATCTTTATCCTGCCTTCGTTCCATCCTTTGGTATGCAACAGTCCCTTCCGGTATAATTCGTCATACCGTTTTTCAAGCATTGCCATGGCCTTTTTGTTTTTTACGAGGCTCTTGTTGACGGCTTTTGCCGCTGCCTGAAGCGTCATATCGTCGGCGGTTGGACCAAGCCCCCCTGTTGTTATAATGAGCGAGGGTTTTGATGCGAGTGCGGTTCTTATTGTTCTAACGATATCTGCGGAAACATCATCTATGACATGAATACTCAAGACCCTTGCGCCGAGCAGGGTAATGTTGCGCGCAAGGTAATTGGAATTGGTGTCCAGTGTCCTGCCGTTTATCAACTCCCTGCCTATTGCGATAATAACCGCATCATCATTCATGGGTAACAATATACATAATTTTTAACTTATGAAAGCAAAAATCATGGAACAAGTACAAAAAGAGGAATGCAGCAGTGTCATATTTTTGTCCTGTTGAGTATCTCTGTCGCTTTCGTGCAAACATTGTCCGCGGTTAAGCCGTATTCCCGCATCACCGTATTTCCCGGGGCAGACGCGCCAAATTTGTCGATTCCAATGGACCCTCCTTGCTCTCCTGCATACCTGAGCCAGCCCTGGGTGGAGCCTGCTTCAATAGTAAGCCGCGCCTTTATATCCCGGGGAAGCACAGAATCTTTGTATTCGGCTGGTTGTGCCTCGAACAGCTCCCAGCTCGGCATTGATACGACCCTGGTCTTGATACCTTTTGCAAGGAGCTGTTGCTTTGTCTCCATTGCAAGATGGACCTCTGACCCGCTTGCTATAAGGATTATATCCGGTTTGCTGTTTTCGGCATCCGAAAATATGTAAGCACCTTTTCTTAACCCCCCGGCACCGGCTACGGTCAGCCTGTCAAACGTCGGCACGTTCTGGCGTGTCAATACCAGGGCAACGGGACGGTCCTTCGTTTCGATTGCAACGCGCCATGCCTCTGCTGTTTCGTTTGCATCACAGGGCCGTATGATTGTCAAATCGGGTATTGCCCGGAGGCTTGCAAGCTGTTCGACCGGCTGGTGTGTAGGTCCGTCCTCTCCCACGCTGATGCTGTCATGCGTAAAGACATAAATCACCTTAAGACCCATCAGCGCTGCAAGACGGATCGCCGGACGCATGTAGTCCGAGAAGATCAGGAATGTCGAGCCGAACGGCAGAATGCCGCGGTGTGCTGCCATGCCGTTCATCATTGATCCCATGGCATGTTCCCGTACCCCGAAGTGTATGTTTCTGCCGTTGAAGCCCCATGATTTGCCTACAGAACCCTGTTGATCCCCGTGAATAACCTTCGGGTTGCCAAAATCGCCCCTATCTTTTAAAGCCGTATGCGTCGATGGATCCAGATCGCAGGAACCGCCTATTATGTGGGGCAGCGCCGGTGCAATTACGTTCAGGACCTTCCCGGACACCACGCGCGTAGCCATACCTTTTGCATCTGATTGGAATGCAGGGATGTTCTTGTCCCAGCCTTCAGGTAGTCCGCCGGTTATGAAGAGACGAAGCTCCTGCGCAAGCTCGGGGAAGGCCCTTGAGTATTCCCTGAACTGCGATTCCCAGTCTGTCTCTGCTTTTTTCCCCAGCGCCACAGCCTTTCTGAAATGCTCAAGTGCCTGGTCCGGTATATAAAAATCCGGCTCAGCAGGCCAGTTGAGATTTTTCTTCGTAAGTATTGTTTCCTCTTTACCGAGAGGAGCGCCGTGGGCTTCAAAGGTATCCTGTTTTTTTGGCGAACCGAATCCTATGTGCGTTCTTATCAGTATTATGGAAGGCCGGTCCTTTTCGCTTTTTGCAGTGCGGATGGCTTTTTTTACGGCATCAGGATCATTCCCGTCTTTCACTGTCTGCGTATGCCAGCCGTATGCTTCGAAGCGTTTTGCTCGGTTCTCGGTAAAGGTAATGTCCGTGGAAGCGGCAAGCGAGATGCGGTTGTCGTCATAAAGGTAGATCAACTTGCCCAGTCCGAGGTGGCCTGCCAGGGATGCTGCCTCTGATGCGACTCCCTCCATTAAATCACCATCGCTGACAATGGCATAGGTGAAATGGTTAATGATCTTAAACCCGGGACGATTATACCGTGCAGCAAGGTATGCCTCGGCAATTGCCATACCAACCCCGTTTGCGAAACCCTGGCCAAGGGGGCCGGTGGTAACCTCTACACCGGGCACAATGCCCCGTTCGGGATGTCCCGGGGTTATGCTTCCCCATTGTCTGAACTGTTTGATCTGGTCAAGGGAAACCGCATAGCCGGTAAGGTGAAGCAGGCTGTACAAAAGCATTGACCCGTGTCCTGCAGAAAGTATGAACCTGTCCCTGTCGAACCAGTCCGGGTTTGCAGGGTTGTGTTTTAGAAATCCTGTCCAGAGTGCGTATGCCATAGGTGCCGTACCCATCACGATGCCGGGATGCCCGCTGTTGGCTTTTTCTATTGCGTCAATGGACAGGAAACGAATGCTGTTTATGCAGAGTTCATCCAGTCTCGATGATTTTGTTGAAACCTTTTTCTTGCTCATAATTTAGCTCCTTTATCTATGAATATGTGGGAATGTGTGGGAATATGCGGCCTGCGAATGCCGTTGCCCCGATTATACCTGCATGGTTGTGCAATTGTGAACGGATTCCCCATGGGTTTTCTGTCATCAATAATACCTGTCACGAAGAAACGTACATTTCAAATAGTGTGCCATGTTCATACCTTTTTATGCGTGCTCTTGCTTTAACTGCTAACATTTCTTAGTCCTGTTTGACAATATATTTATAATCACAGTATAGTTTTATATACAGTACGAATCACCTATAATAGGAGGACTTATAAAGATGCGTTATGTCCTGGCAATATGTATGATACTGTTTGTCAATGCATGTGCAAAGAGTTCAAGCGGAACCAAAGAAGCTATTCCATCAGAAGCTATTCCGTCCTGTCCTCAGCCGACGTTGAATATACCGCAGCAGCAAATATCGGATGGTAAATTTATTACACCCCTTGGAAATCAGATAAAAGTAGGACCGTTCCCCGATGCACTCATGTTCTCAAAGGACGGTAGTCACCTCTTTGTCCTGAACAGCGGTTATGGCAGGGCATGGCAATACTGGGATTGTACGGACACGAATCTTCCCCCTATTATGCAATACCAGTCGATCTCGGTCATAGATACTGCCGCAACTTCCCTGACAATCACAGGACAGATTATACCGGGTTACGGTACGGTCGGTGCTGATTTCATATCTCCGGCTGTAGTTAACCAGAGTACCAACAATCTTTTTCAGAGTATGATACTGAACAATGCAGGTACTGAGGCTTATGCAGCAGGCGGCGGTGGCAATGATGTCGTACGGATAAACATGCAGACCCTTTCCATAGATTACACGTATACGACCAACCCTTTCCCGGATGCCGTTGCAATCAGCCCGGATGACAGTACCCTGTATGTTGCAGAGATGCTTTCGGATACCGTCAGTGCCTATGATGTCAGTACAGGCACTTTACAGAGCAGCGTAGACCTTGATAGTTATAACAATAGGACCGATGTATACCCCTACGCACTGGTCATTTCAAAGGACGGAAAATACCTGTTCGTTGCAGAGCAGGGCACAGATACCATCGACGTCATCGACACTTCATCGTTTGCCATTGTCCACTCGATACGGGTTGGTTCTCATCCCGAGGCTTTTGCCCTTACCAGCGACGGGTCAACCCTGTATGTTGCCAATACCAATAACGATACCATCAGCGTTATCGACGTATCCGTCTTTACCGTAACTACAACGATAAACCTTGCCCCGTATACCAATGCACCTGACGGCAGTATGCCGGTGTCACTGGCATTAAGTCCGGACAACAGCAGATTATATGTTGCACTTGCCGGGGAAAATGCAGTGGCTGTCATAACAACGTCCACGAACGCAATAGGGGGAAGGATCCCGACCGCATGGTATCCTTCCGCTGTAGCTGTGAGTCCGGATGGTAATACCCTGTATGTTGCGAATGCCAACGGTATCGGTGCTGGTCCCAATATCCAGGGGCAGTATATCGGTGCAATGATCCAGGGCAGCCTGTCCTCAATTCCTGTCAATACGTTGAGCGAACTCAGCTTGACGACCCAGCAGGTGGATGCAAATAACTGCCCGTATGCATGGGAGCAGAACAACAATTTTCAATGGAACAAGCTGAAGCATGTGGTGTTTATCATACGGGAAAACAAGACCTACGATTCATACTTCGGCGACCTTGGCAGGGGTAACGGGGATCCGGCCCTTGCGATCTACGGGAAGACCTACACACCCAACAGCCATGCTCTTGCAGACAGGTTTTGTCTGACGGACAATTTCTATGCTGAAGGTCAGTCATCCGTACAGGGGCATCAATGGCTGAAAGGTGCCAATTCGACGGATTTTGTAGAGAAGACATGGATACAGGACTATTCGGGCAGGGGGCTTTCGGATCCACTGTATGTGACCAGCCTTGCAATCCCTGATGCAGGCTACTTTTTTGAGTATCTGCTCTCGCTTGGCATAAGCTTCCGCAACTACGGTGAGTTTGTAAACCTTAGCATACCGCAAATACTGGGTACCTATACAAGCCATGTATATCCATGGCCCGGGTTTAATCTGGGCATACGGGATACGACAAAGGCGGATGATTTTATCCAGGAGTTGAACGGCTATATCGCAGACGGACAGCTCCCGCAGTTTATTTATATATGGCTTCCGAACGACCATACCGAAGGTATAAGCCCCGGAAACCCGACCCCGCAATCATTTGTGGCTGATAACGATGCAGGACTTGGCATGATAGTGGATGCACTGACCCACAGCCCTTTCTGGAAGGATATGGTCATATTCGTGACAGAGGACGATCCCCAGGGTGTCATGGACCATGTCGACGCCATGAGGATGTACAGCCTTGTGATAAGTCCCTATGCAAAGAAGGGTTATATATCGAACGTCCATTATTCTCTTTCCAGCATGTTTAAAACAACGGAACAAATCTTCGGCATAAAGCCGTTAAGCCAGTTCGATGCCTACGCAAACCCTATGGCTGACTGCTTTACACCAACTGCAGACTTTACGCCGTACACGGCCATACCGATGGGGATATCTTTTACCACGAACTCGATGAGTTCGCCCGGCGCCAGGACATCCATACACCTCGACTTTACGGACCCTGACAACCCGCAGGCATCTCAGGAAATGCAGGCACTCCAGTGGTTGGTATTGAAAGGCAAGGCAGGATATCAGTATTACATGAGCCACAAACCGCCGGTAAATCCGAAGGATAATTAAGCTGAAAATGCAAGATGGGAGTTTGAATAAAAGACGACTTTATTTTGTGCTTGCTGTTTTTTTACTCTTCCTTTCTATCGACATTACGTCATGCAGAAAGCATACAACGGCCTACCCTCATGTCATAGTTCCTCAAACCGCATACGATTTCTCCCAGCTCAATGCCGGTGCTATAGTAACGCATGATTTTTATATTAAGAATGACGGAGGGAAACCCCTGCTCATCGAAGGCATTATGTCACCCTGCAGATGCATCTTTGCAAGCGTGGTAAACCGTGAGATAAAGCCGCAGGGCGATATTGTTTTATCGGTAAGGCTGGATACAAAAGGCCTGGCCGGACCGATAGATCACAGGATCATAGTTTATACCAATGCAGCAAATGAAAGGGTGCTGGTCTTTAAAATAACCGCTTCTGTAAAGCAGCTCTTTTCACTACAGCCCGAGAATGTGGACTTCGGAGACGTAACGAAAAAAAGCGCTCTTTCGCAGACAGTTGTTTTTTCCTCCACAGCCATGGCAATAACGTCTGCAGCATCGGTATCTCCATATATTAAAACATCCATAAACGATAAAGGGCGGCACGAATATGATATAGAAATAAAGCTTGATAAGCGAATGCCAGCGGGTCTTTTAAAAACTCATATCGTAATCCACACAACATCCGCTCAACTACCGGTCTTAAGCATTGATGTAAAAGCGAAGAAAATTTATGATCTGCAGGCAAATCCGGACGAAATCTTTTCGGGGATCTTACTGAAGGGCAGGGAATCCTCCGTATTCAGCAGCTATATTTTCACCAAGCATAAAAAGCCGTTTACCATAAAACAGGTCTTCGATACCGGCAACTATTTGCACCTTACTGTGGAGAGACTGGCTCCCGATATATATAGAATAAATATATCGGCAAAGCCGTTTCAGCATGCAGGTGAATATACCTCGGACATCATGGTATTGACAACAGACAAAAAAACACCTGTATTGCAGATACCGTTCAGGATTATGGTCATGAACAAGTGATGCAGGTTTTGAGTGCCATTGTTGCCGTTTGAACAAATTTCCTTACAACGATTTGCGGGAAAGGCATATGTTTAAAAATAAACGAGGGGGGCTGTTCAAGACTATTTGTAAAATCAAAAACCCTTGACATCTGTGCATGTTTTTGTCAAAATTCATCACAATGCGGAGAAGTATACTTATTATTGATGATTCTGCCACAACAAGAAAACAGATCAAATCCATGCTTACCGATTCCGGTATGTTTGATATGTTTTACGAAGCCAGTGACGGATTAACAGGCTTCAAGGAGATGATTTCCAACCACCCTGATATAGTAATATGCGATCTGCTTATGCCGGAATCCGGCGGATTCAAGTTCCTCAAATTAAAGAAATCGCACCAGGACCTTGACACGATACCCGTTCTTGTCGTCGCGGATAAAAAGGGACTGAACAACAAATTCCATATTCTCGAAGAAGGTGCTCAGGACTACGTAACGAAGCCATTTACACCCATCGAGCTTATTGCAAGCGTAAAATCCAACCTCAAGATAAAGATACTTCAGGATGAGCTTGTGGCGGCACAGAAAAAGCTCCAGATCCTCGAGACACTTTCCAACATCGATCCACTGACCGGTCTTTATAACAGAAGATTTTTCTTAAGTGCCATTGAGAAAGAATTTGAAAGGTTGAAACGGTACAACAGGACAATGTCCCTGCTGATGATTGATATGGATCATTTTAAATCCATAAATGATAAATGCGGGCATCCTGTCGGTGACAGGGTTTTAACGATTATTTCCAGGATACTGAATACCGGCCTGAGAAAGATGGATGTGTGTGCACGGTACGGAGGCGACGAGTTTATAACCATGCTGCCGGAAACGGATAAAACAGGCGCCCTTGCAGTTGCGGAAAGGTATCTGAGCAAGATAAGAGAATATGCTGTTGCCGATATATGCGGCAAAATAAAGAGCGTTTCGTGCTCGATAGGTATAGCATACCTGCCGGAATCCAATATCAACAGTGTGAGTGAATTTTTAAAATCAGCGGACGAAGCTCTGTACGTTGCAAAGAATACCGGGAAAAACAAGATATCCATGTACGACAGCAAGTCATACAATATCTGATAAGGTACCGGTCATTTTAAAATATGGCGGGGTCCCTGTACTCTCCGAATACCGCCCTCATGACATCCATGATCTCTCCTATAGAGGCATAAGCCTTAACAGCGTCGAGCACAAACGGCATGAGGTTGTCATTGCCCTTTGCCGCAATCATTAACCTATCAAGCGATGTCCGGACCCTGTCATTGTCCCTCTTATTTTTTATTGTCCTTGTCTTTTCTATCTGGTTTTGCTCGACCTCCGGAGGGATGATGAGTGTGGGAATTGTTTCTTTCTCTTCCATTTTATACTTATTTACGCCGACGACAACCTTCTGAGAATTGTCCGTCTGCCTCTGGTACCGGTACGCTGCATCAGCTATCTCCATCTGGGGATAGCCCTTTTCTATGGCCGGGATAATGCCCCCCATCCGGTCAATCTTGTTGATATAATCCCATGCCTCCTGCTCCATCTCATCCGTAAGCTTTTCCATGAAGTATGAACCTCCGAGGGGGTCGATGACATTCGCAATACCGCTCTCCTCGGCAATTATCTGCTGCGTGCGCAATGCCACGGTAACAGCCTGTTCTGTCGGGAGGGCAAGTGTTTCATCCATCGAATTGGTGTGAAGGGATTGTGTACCCCCCAGCACGGCGGCAAGCGCCTGCAGGGTAACACGGACAATGTTGTTCATCGGCTGCTGTGCAACAAGGCTGCACCCGGCTGTCTGGGTATGGAATCTCAACCGCAGTGATTCTTCTTTCTTTGCATGAAACCTTTCCTTCATGATCTTCGCCCACATCCTCCGTGCTGCACGGAACTTTGCTATTTCTTCGAAGAAGTCGTTGTGTGCATCAAAGAAGAACGAAAGCCTCGGCGAAAAATCATCGACATCCAGTCCGCGTTCCCTGCCGGCATTCACATACGCAATACCGTCTGCAAGCGTGAACGCGAGCTCCTGAACAGCGGTTGAGCCGGCCTCCCGGATATGGTACCCGCTGATGCTGATCGTATTCCAGCGCGGCACATGCTTTGTGCAGTACTCGAATATATCGGTGATGATACGCAGGGACGGCTCAGGCGGATATATCCAGGACTTTTGTGCTATGTACTCTTTCAGGATGTCGTTCTGGATGGTGCCGCTGATAACATCAGGACTGACACCCTGCTTCTCGGCTACCGCTATGTACATCGAAAGCAGTACGATGGCCGGGGCGTTGATCGTCATCGACGTTGTGATCTTATCAAGGGGAATGCCGTCGAAAAGGACCTCCATATCCTTGAGCGTATCTATGGCGACCCCGCATTTACCGACCTCTCCCATGGATCTCGGGTGGTCCGAATCATAGCCCATTATCGTGGGCATGTGGAATGCTACGGACAGTCCTGTTTGTCCATGAGAGAGCAGGTATTTGTACCGTTTGTTCGTTTCCCCGGCAGTCCCGAACCCCGAGAACTGTCTCATGGTCCAGAGCCTGCCCCTGTACATGGTATCGTATACACCGCGGGTGAACGGATATTCACCGGGCATGCCGAGTTTTTCATGATAATCAAAGCCGGCTATGTCCTCAGGTGTATAGATAGGCTCAAGGTCTTTATCAGACAGGGTAGAATATCTTTTGAGCCTTTTACCGGAAAATCTTTTCTTGTCTGGTTTATTATTTCTCGATGCCATCTCTTGCCTGTATCCCTTTTTGATAATAGTGCTTTATTTCTTTCATTTCGGTTACAAGGTCTGCCCTGTCAATAATCTCCTGTTTTGCATACCTGCCGGTGATGATCAGCTCAACATGCTGCGGCTTTTGCTGTATCAGCTCAATTGCCTGATCCATGGTTATTAGGCCGAAGTCGATGGCAACGTTCAGCTCATCAAGTATAACGATGTTATAGTTTCCTTCCTTGAATGCCCTTTTCGCCTCTTCGACACCCTCATTCGCCATTTTGATGTCCTGTTTTGAGGGGCTGCCCCTTTTAATAAAATGCGGTCCCCCTGCCTGGACAATCTTAAGATAGGGTTCCAGCAATTTCTGGGCCTTTAACTCCCCATAATCTATCTTACCCTTCATGAATTGTATCATGATGGTCTTATACCCATGGCCTGCTGCCCTTAATGCAAGGCCTAAGGATGCTGTGGTTTTGCCTTTACCGCCACCTGTGTATACCTGAATTAATCCCGGACCTTCCATAACGTGTCAATCAAAGTTCTTCAAAAAATCTGATAAGGAACCTCACCCCGGCACCTGTTGCGCCCTTTCTAAAATACGCCTTTGGCTTTTCAAGGTATGCGGTACCTGCAATATCGATATGTGCCCAGTTGGCATCACCCACAAACTCCTTTAAGAATAAACCGCCCTGGATTGTGCCTGCCCAGCGTGAGCCTGAATTTTTTATGTCAGCAACGTCGCTCTTGATCAGATCCTTATAATCATCCCAAAGCGGCAGCCTCCAGAGCCTGTCACCGCTCTGTTCGCCGGCTTGTATGAGTTTTTCGATAAGTCCATCTTCAGTTCCCATGATGCCGCTTGCCTCACTCCCCAGTGCGACGACACAGGCACCGGTAAGTGTTGCGAGGTCAATGACAGACTCCGGCTTGAATGTTTTTATGGCATAGTACAGTGCATCTGCAAGTATCAATCTGCCCTCTGCGTCTGTGGATATAATCTCAACCGTTTTGCCGGAGAGCGTTTTTACAACATCACCCGGTTTCTGGGCCTTGCCTCCGGGCATGTTTTCCGTAAGGGGTATGACAGCTGCAAGGTTTACGGGCATTTTAAGTCTTGCTGCGAGGATAACGGTCATGGCAACAGCAGCAGCCCCTGCCATATCAAACTTCATCTCCTCCATACCGCTGCTCGGTTTTATTGATATACCGCCGCTGTCAAAGGTAATACCTTTACCTACGATTACATGTTTTTTGGGGCCTCTGTTCCCATAGTATTCAAGTATAACGACCTTGGGCGGCTCATAACTGCCGCGTGCAACACCGAGGAACGCACCCCATCCCATCTTCTCAAGTACAGGTTTATCAAGGACCTTGACCTTTACCCGTTCTTTTTTTGCCTTTCCTGAAACAATATGCGTGAATATCGCCGGGGTCATCATGTTGGCGGGTGCGTCTGAAAGCCTGCGTGCTTCGTTTGTTGCCTCAGAAATGAGTTTGGCGTGATCAATAGCCTTCTGTGATATCTTAGTCCCGTCATAACTATAGATAGATATTGCATTTAATACGGATGTATTGTTTTTATCCGATGTCTTGAGGTCATCGTAATTATACATGCCGAGGACAATGCCTTCTGTCATAGCAGCTGCAGCATCGTCAGCTGGGACCTTGTCGGCGGCAGGTATTATGGCAATAATATTTTTTGCGGATACAGCATCTGCCTCTTTTACAATATTAGCACCGTATCTCCTGAATGATTCTGCTGTTGCCTTGCGCATATCTTCAAGTTTTAAGAATGAGTACCATGTGCCTTTTTCGCTCAAAAACCTTAATCCGTTCTTAGCTTCTTTTAATCCCGGCTTAATATGCTTTACAATATCCCGGCCCAGATCTTTCAAAAGTGCATCAAGATCGTCTTTGAAATATCCATACACCTTTAGTTCAGTATCAACCTTTTTATAATCACCGGTACCGGACACTATCTTCATTTTCAACTATCCTCCTTTTCTTTTGGAAACTATATGTCGAACTTGCTTTATTTGTCCTTATAAAAGGACGGGTCAATATATTTTGTTTCAAATACTTGCGGTGCTGCCTCACTTATTCTATTGATAGAGGACATCATAATCTCAAGCCAACCGGATGTTGAAAGCATGCTTACTGCCTGCTCGGACACATCCTTCAGTGTGCCTTTGTACACTATGCCATTGGCAACAATCTCCACTTCCTTGCCTATAAGCTCCCGCAACTGTTTCATATATCCTCGCCTCTCATTATTATTATTAAGATATTCATGAAATGCAAGCTTTAAAGAAAAAAGGCAGGGGGGATTTGAAGTATCTCCCTGCAGTGAGGCATTATAATAAGTGTGATCTTGATCATTGACAAAACTACTACGATATGAGATTTATAAAGAAAAAGGAGGAAGTTTTATGAAGAACATTAAAATCTTAACAGTAATCCTGCTGGCTATTGGAATAGCCGGTATGGGTATAGGATGCGGGAGTTCGTCAGGAGGGTCATCAGGAAGCCAGGTATCATCAGGGGTAAATTCATTACCGCCTGCAAACCTGACCGTACAAAACGTAAACGATGCTGCAAGCCAGGCTATAAATTCTGCAAATCAACAGCCACCGACCGATGTGTCAAATATAACATCAAGCACGGTAAATAGTGCACCGAATCAAACCATGCCTACCTTGTCTTACCTATTTAAGAATCTCGGTAATAGCTCTGTTGTGATCAAGCCCAAGTCCATGCAGGGGACTGCTTTAAATGCTTTATCGGTTTTGAAACAAGCAGCAACAACAGGGGCATGTTTCACGGATGTAGTCGTTCTGAATAAATCTACAACGGGTAACCTAGATATAACCATTACATGGAATCACTCCTCTTGCACAACGTCATCAGGTACATTAACTCTTAATGGAACTGTAACAGTAACAGGGACTTATGATACTACCTTGGGCGATTTAGGTATTACAGAGTCAATGAACCTGACATTTGCCATGGATGACTTGTCCACAGGCACGAATACAACCATTAGTTTAAACGGCAGCGATACGACAACAGGTTCAGGTATAGTTTTACCTATAACCAGCATCTCCTATACTGATAAAGGTAAAACCAACATAAGTGCTTCGATGACCAGTCCTAATGGCAATAGTTCCTTTACAGGGTGGATTGCTATTGATGATACCTTTACCGGCACACCGACACAGCTTATGTTTGCTATAAACGATGGAACTGAAATAGATGTAGGAGGTTCAAAATTGATTGGCGAGTACGGTATAGCCAATTTAACCATGACAACATACAGCAGTAGTGGTTCGCCGATTACCGCTATTACCGTGAATGGTGATGGTACCTACGGTGTGGCTGTTTCGGGAACAGCATACAAATATTCAGGCAGGATAAGTGTAGTATACTCCAATCTGGTGTTTGATTATACCTCATGCAATGGGCCAACAGGCGGAACGATCACCATTACCGGAGCAGCAGGCAACGTGTTTGTATTTGATTTCAATAACCAGACGCAGTGCGGATGTGCTGCAGTAACTGAAAATGGAACTCCTGTTTCCGGTAACTTCTGTTACTAGTAATCGATAGCAGGTAAAAATAAATCTATTCAAAAAGGGCGGTGGAAGCCGCCCTTTCTTTTTTGCTCATGGGAGTTTAACCCCGTTAGCGACTGTCTTTAAAGTCAAGCATTTTTTATAGTCGCATTACATATAA
>VFSW01001087.1_pt1 | contig 40682 bp, 38 predicted proteins | sample 5358111 | NCBI WGS metagenome assembly VFSW01 (sample SAMN11554181, study PRJNA540505) | mine drainage metagenome | isolation source: sediment from site ElyBrook_90M | place: USA: Ely Copper Mine, Vershire, VT | collected 2017
GACGCGCTCCGGTCAGGAGCGCGTCCCGCCCCGCGGAGTCATCGCGAAGGCCGGCGCGACCTTCGCCGTGGTCACTCGGGCGACGAGATCGGAGTCGCCGCGCTCGCGGGCGGTGCCGACGGCGGCGCGATCGGCGCGCCGCGGCGCGTATAGCCGGCGGGTATCGCGAAAGTATCGGCGGGGAGATCCTGGCTGCTAACTTTGGTAACGATCGTATTGGTCACCTGCGGCGGTCGATTCGCGAGCATCGCTTTCAACCGGGCCTGCTGATCGGCCGACATTCCGGGCATTGCAAAGGTGACGATCTTTTGCGTGGACTCCATCTTGAGCGGTATGCCTTCTGGAATAGTCCCGGCCATCGCACCGACGGAGCGCAGCTTTTCAGCCATCGCCTTGTTAAAGGCGCTGTAAGCGTCGGCCCCGGGCGCGCTGGTCGCGAAGCAGACTTTGGTCGACACCTCAGCCATCGCGGTCTTGCCTGCGCCCGAATATTTTTCACAGGGATAGCCGGCGATCGTATCCTTGCCGCCAGACTTTGCGAAGTTCATATTGAGCGGTCCATTGGGGCCGGCGCTCGCCATGCCGCGCATCGGGAACGGCACCTGCGCATAGGTTTTCAGAGCCGGCTGAAGGATGGTCATGGTACCGTTGTCGAGATCGATCACCACGGTATTGTGATTGCCGACAACTTTCTCCTTGCGGCCCTGAATGAACATGTGATGGGTGCGTACTGGTCCGCCGCCCGTGGTCACCTGCTCGTCGATTACCACGCCCGCACATGCGGCTGAGGCAGAGAGGGCCATTGCGAAACAGATCGATGCTGCCAGAAATGTTTTCATAGCGACTGTTCTCCTTGCACGCTTCTCATTTTCAACAGCTCGGTTTTTTCCGGCTGCTCGTTCTCGGCGCGCGCGACGAGCAGGCGATGGAGGGTCAGGGCGAGCAGGCCTAACAGCACCCAGATCAACTCTTTGAAGCGCCGCAGGAGACCAACCACGAAACCGATCTCGGCCGGGTAGCCGAGCATCGCCATGATCAGCGCCTTGCCGCCTTCCTGGCTGACAAGCTTGGCCGGCACCATGAAGGTCGCGCGTTCGATTAGCTGGCCGAGCGCTTCGACCATCACGGCGACCTGCCATGTGGCCGGCTCGTGCAGCAACCGCAACAGTATATAGATTTCGAGCGGTCCGAGGCTCCATGCGAAGAGATAGCAAAGACATGAGGCGAGGAGGCGGGCGCGATGATGCTGGTAGAAATCGCGCAAGGTCGCATCAGCTACCGTGGCAGACTCGCGTGCGTCGTCGCTGGCGATTCGGCCGAGATCGAGCTTCGCGGCGGCTCTCCATAGATGGGCGAACGGACGGTTGAGCTGAACGAACAGGAACCCGGCCGCAAGCGCGATCGCGAACGCGAGGCCGCCGAGCGCTGGCCATAGGAGGTGATGATATTCCGCCTCGAGCGGCAGAGTCGCGAGCAATCCGGCGGAGATGAAGCCGATTTGGCCGACCATTTCGGCCAGCGCGGCGACAATCACTGAGGCGAGTCCGGCGCTCAGCACGAGCTTGCGCCGCACGGTCATCGCCATCACGAACTGGCCGCCAATCTGGGCCGAGGGCGTAACGTAATCGACCGCTTCGCCGGCGATCCGGGCGACGAACAGTTCGGCGAAGCTGAGTGTCGGGGGATAATTCTCGATCGTCACGCGCCATCCGAGGGTGTTGGCGAGGCGGGCGAAGGCTTCGAGCGATACTGTGAGCGCCAGGCCCCATCCGGCGAGCCGCAGGTAGTGGAGCAGGTCGGTCCATCCAAACCGCCGCAGAAACCAGGCGTAAAAGCCCAGCGCCACAACGATAATGAGGGTTTCAAGGCGCTTCATCAGATTGGTGACCGAGATGCCTGACCGGCGCGTGCGCCAGCCGACAAAATCGTATCATTGTTTCAACGGCAGCCTTCGGAGGCAACCCGACTGCCGAGGCTGAAGCCGTGAACGATTGCGCCAAATTGTGAAGGGTTGATGAGAATCAAACCTTGAACCGGACGTGGATGATGTCGCCGTCGCGGATTATATAGTCGCGGCCTTCGAGCCGCAATTTTCCGGCTTCGCGCACCTTGGCGTCGGAGCGGTGGACGGCGAAGTCGTCGTAGCCGAAAACCTCGGCGCGGATAAATCCACGCGCGATGTCGCTATGGATACGAGCCGCCGCTTCGAGCGCGCTGGCGCCGCGTGCCAGCGACCATGCGTGGGCTTCGGGCTCGCCGGCGGTATAGAAGGTGATCAGTCCGAGCAGGTGATAGAGCGCGGTGATGAGCCGATCGCGCGCGGGAGCGTCGAGACCCGCTTCCTTGAGAAATTCGCGCTGGCTATCGGAATCGAGTTCCCAGAGTTCGGACTCGAAGGCGGCCGCGAGGGTGAACAGTTCCATGCCGTGCGAGGAGACCGCGGCGATGTCGGATTCAGAAGGCGGCTCGGCGGCGCGATCGGGATCGCAGTTGGCGACGACCAGTGCGGGCTTGCGCGAGAGTAATCCGAAGCTGGCGAAGGCGGCCAGTTCCTGGCCGGTCATTTCGAGGCTTCGGAGCGGCTTTCCGTCTTCGAGCCATTTGAGGCACTTATCCAGCGCGGCGCGTTCGAAGTCGGCCGCCGGGTTCTTCTCTTTCTTGAGACGTTCGGCGCGACGCTCGCCCTGGTCGAGATCAGCGAAGATCAATTCGGCCTCGAGCGCCGCGAGGGTGGAGGCGAGAGGCTGAACATTGCCGCCAAAGCGCGGGACGACGAGCAGGAGGGCGTCGAGGTCGCGGATAAGGGGAATCAGGCTCGGGTCGAGCGCGGCGCCCTCTTTCTGCTCTTTGGGGTTGGGCGCGAAATCGAGCACGGTGAGCTCGACCTCGATCTTCTTCTTCGAGCCGTAAGTGGCTTCGAGAAAATCGAGCCGCGGGTCCGCAACCTTTATCTGGCCGGGGCGGGCGCGGTTCTTGGCGTCGCCCTGACCGGGTAGGGATGCGAGGCCGGTGAGCGCGTGAAAGACAGTTGTTTTGCCGACGCCACGGGCGCCGATGATTCCGGTCTTCAAGTCAAAATCACTCCTGAATCCTCAAGGGTTGCATACCGTCCGATGAAAGCAAGCGGGTTGTCGCTGGGGCGGCGCGTTGGCGCATAGCGTTGAACGAATGAGATTGCTATGCGGAGAATTGGCTGGAATTGCGAAGCAGCATCGAATAGAGGCTCCCATGCCATGAAGAAGATTCAGCTTACGGCTTTCAATCAGTGTTCGGCGGCATTGCAATCCTTCGGGCAATTTCGGAATCCGCGGGATCGCACGACCTTGGGTTACAAGAGCCTCGAGTACTGGATGGAACTAGCCAGGACGCTCGACGCCGCCTGTTTCGATTCACTGTTCTTCGCCGACGTGCACGGTGTTTATGACGTTTACAAGGGCAGCGCCGAACCGGGCATCCGCCATGCGGTGCAGTTTCCGGGCAACGATCCCACGGTGCTTTTCCCTGCGCTGGCGAGTGCGGCACCGCATCTGGGGTTTATCTCGACATACAGCACGACGTACTATCCGCCGTTTCACACGGCAAAGCTCTTTTCGTCGCTCGACCATTTCACCGGCGGGCGGGTCGGATGGAATATCGTAACCTCGTATCTGCCGAGCGCGGCGCGCAACGGCATGGGGGCGATGCTGCCGCACGACGAGCGCTACGAGCGCGCCGAAGAATACATGGCAGTGGTCTACAAGCTTTGGGAGGCGAGTTGGGAAGAAGACGCCGTGGTGTGCGACGCGGCGCGTGACATGCATATCGATCCGGCGCGGGTGCATCGAATTAACCACAAGGGCGAATACTTCGAGGTCGCGGGCCCGCATATGTGCGAACCGTCGCCGCAGCGCACGCCGCTGCTGCTGCAAGCTGGCCAGTCGGGACGTGGAATCAGATTCGGCGCGCGCCACGGCGAGGCGATTTTCGTCACGTATCCGACGGTCGAGATGGCGCGGCCGCGAGTCATCCGAATCCGCGACGCGGTACGGGCGGAAGGCCGCGACCCCGAACACGTGAAGCTGATGGCCGGAATGGCGGTCGTGGTCGCAGAGACTCTTGAAGAGGCGCGGCTCAAGGAGCGGCGGTTGCGATCCTACGCGAGTCCCGAGGGCGGATTCGCGCTGTTCGGCGGATGGACCGGGGTGGATCTTTCGCAATTCAAAGACGATGACATCCTGGACCGTTTCGACTCCGAGGGAATCAAGGCGGCGGCGCGATGGTTCAGCGCGGTCCATCCGGGGCGCACGGCGACGCTGGCCGAGGCGCGCGAGGAGATGAAGCTCGCGAGCCTGATACCGCTAATCGTCGGCGATCCATCGCGGGTGGCGGACGAGATCGAAAGGTGGGCGGACGAGGCGGGAATCGACGGAATCAATCTGGTGCCGATCTATCAGCCGGGAAGCTTCATCGATTTTATTGAGCTGGTGTTGCCGGAGCTTCGGCGGCGCGGGCGCGTGCGCACGTCGTATGATGGCGCGACGCTGCGCGAGAACGTGTTCGGTGCGGGTAATCGGCGCCTCGCGCGCGACCATCCGGGGCATCGCCTGGCGAGAATCGGCTGAGGATTCCCGATCGACGGACAGAGAAAGAGCGATGGACTCGACGACGAAAAAGGAGAGCGAGTTTCGTAGCTGGGGCGCGACGGTCGAGTTCGGCAAGACGGCGGCCGACTCTCGCAGCCCGCGGGCATCCCAAACCCCTGACGCCGCGGAGTGAACCCGGCGGCTTAAATCTTCCACTGTCGCGGTTTACTTTTGGCCGCCGGCCGTATATACTAACTGGGACCTCGTTGTCAACCGCACGATAAGGACAGATTTACCTACGATTAGAGGGTTAGAGGGACATGGCGGCATATCGGATTCTGAGCTTTGACGGCGGCGGCGTGCGCGGAGTCTATACGGCAGTGCTGCTGGATCGGCTAAAGCAGGCGGTGCCGGATCTGATCACGAGCGCCGATCTTCTGGCGGGGACTTCAACCGGCGGGATCATCGCGCTGGGACTTGCCGCGGGGCACTCAACGTCAGAACTGATTGCGCTCTACCGCGACAATGCCAGCAAGATTTTCGATCGCTCGTGGATACGCAACCTGGAAGATCTGCACGGGCTCGCGGGTTCGGAATATGACAATACGTATTTGAAAGGACTTCTGCAGGACATTTTCGGACACCAGAAGCTACACGACCTGGACAAGAAAGTTCTAATCCCAAGCTTTCAACTCGACGCCCAAGATCCGTTGACTGGCAAACATATCTGGAAGCCCAAGTTCTTTCAGAACTTCCCGGGCCCGGGTACCGACGGCGGCGAATTTGTCCTGGACGTTGCGCTCAGGACGAGCGCGGCGCCGGTCTACTTTCCCACCTATCAGGTCTATGTGGATGGCGGCGTGGTGGCTAACGACCCGAGCATGGCGGCGCTTGCGCAGGCGCTCGACGCAGGCACCGGAAATCAGAAGCTCGAGGACATATTGATCTTCTCGGTCGGAACGGGCAGCAATCCGACCTATATCGCGGGGCCCGATCTTGACTGGGGCATCGCGCAATGGGCCAAGCCGCTGGTGAGCCTGATGATCGACGGAGTAATGGGCGTAGCCGAATATCAGTGCATCAGGCTTTTGGGCGCGCGCTATTTCCGGCTCAAATCAGAGTTGCCGAAAGCGATCGGGATGGACGACGCGGAGGCGGTCAGCGAACTGATTGCATTGGCTAGTCAAGTCGATTTGACCGCGGCTATCGCATGGCTTGGGGCCAGCGGACTAAGGACAACCTGAGGATTTGATCTGACTATTCACGGACTGGCGCGCGAGTGTCACAAGGAAGACGCGGCGGGAGGCTCACCGGCGGCGCCGGTCCGCGCATCGAGGAGTTCCTGCGCCGCATTGAGCGCTTGCGATGAGCCCACGAGCGCCAGCGTATCGCCGGCGCGCAGAATCTCCTTCGCGGCGGGCATGACCACGTCGCCGCTCGCACGCGCGATCGCCACGACTATCGCGCCCGTGGAGGCGCGTATATTGAGGTCCCGGATGGTCAGGCCGACGGCGCCGCTGCCCTCGGGCAGACGCAGCGACATGAACGGGCTAGCGCCCGCGACGGCTTCGCTCGGAGCCGCGGGCGGCTGGTCCAACCGTGACACTTCAGCCGGCGGCTTAGTTCCGGCGACGGAACGCGAGGCGGCGGCGTGTATCGAACTACGAATCTGGCGCGCGCTTCGCCAGGTCATCAGTGCCAGAATCGAGACCGCGACGAGGAGGAACGCGGCGCCGTCCCGCGTGCTGACGAAAGGCGCAACGGCCGCCAGGAGAAGAATCGCGGTCGCAAAGCCAATCGCAATCTCGAGCATCCGGGTAAGCGCGCGGGTCGCTTCGATACGTTCGCCGGCGCCGCTCGAGATATCCAATGCGAGCCGGCGCGCCAGACCGCGCGAACCGCGCCACACGCCGAGGCTCGCGAGGACGCACAGGCCGAGCGCAACGCCCTTGGCGAGAAGTGCGGATGCGGGCAGGGTCAAGCCGGTGGGCGCGGCGATTAGGGCGGGCAGGCGGTGCGCTTGGAATTCGTAACCGATAACGATCGCCGCCAGGGAAAGCGCGCTCGCACAGATCATCACGGCCTGGGACCAGATTCCACCCGGGCGGGGCGTGACGCGAATCCGCTCCATCCATGAGCCGTACAACGCTTGCAGAACTCCGATTGAGGACGGCGTGCGGGCGTCGACGAAACGGCCGACGGGGCCTGAGGCGCGAATCATGAACGGGGTCAGGAAGGTCGTAATTGCGGAGACCGCGATTGCCAGCGAGTAGATGAAGGGGCGGGTGGCCTGATTCGCAACGCCGACGCCGGCGATGATGAATGAGAATTCGCCAATCTGCCCCATCGCCATCCCGGCCTGCACCGAGGTGCTGGTCGAAGTGCCGCAAAGCATCGCGCCGATTCCGACGCCCAGCAGCTTGCCGAAGATGACGGTGGCAGTCAGTGCGACCAGCGCGGGCCAGTAATCGACGATGACGTGCGGATCGAGCATCATTCCGACCGAGACGAAGAAGACGGCGCCAAAGATGTCGCGCAGCGGGGCCACCAGTTGCTCTATCCGTTCACCGAAGCCCGATTCGGACACCAACACGCCGGCCAGGAAGGCGCCCAGTGCGACGGAGTAGCCGGCGTCCTGCGCAATCATCGCGAAGGCGAAGCACAAGCCGACACTGGCGACGAGCAGAGCTTCGTTGCGCTGGCGCCGGGCGACGAAGCGAATTGCGCGCGGCACGATCAGGAAGCCCACGCCGATCAGCGCGGCGAGGAAAAACGCGAGCCGGCCGACGGTGTCACGGACCATCCGGGTCGACAGCTCCGCGCCGGTCGCGACCGCGGTTAGTATTGCGAGCATGACGATTGCGACGAGGTCCTCGAACAGCGCCACGCCAAAGACCAACTCGCGCAGGCTTTCGGCAGCCTGCTCCTCTCTAAACGCGCGGGCTATGATGGTGGTGCTGGAAATCGAGAGCACGGCGCCCGTGAAGACGCTCTCGAGAATGGTCCAGTCAAGCGCGCGACCGATCGCGTAGCCGATCCAGACCAGCAATCCGACCTGTACTACGGTGATAAATCCGGCGGTCGGCGCGAGTTTAACCAACTTGCGCAGGCTGAACTCGAGGCCGATCGCGAACATCAGCAGGATTACGCCGAGTTCCGAAAGCGCGTGTATGCGATTGATATCGGCGAACAGGGGAATGCGGAAGTTCGGGCCCACGATCAACCCCGCTGCGAGATAGCCCACCACGACCGGCTGGCGCAGCATCTCGAAGACGACGGTCGTAATCGAAGCGACGCACAGAACGAGGGCGAGGTCTTCGACAAAATTGTGAGAAGTCAGAACCGGCATTCGAGGCAACCGGCCTCCAGAGTGCGCTCGGCGACGCGCAAGTAAAGTAGTTTAGCCGACGGTGCTAACTATCGGCGAGCATCCGCTCGACCGCGTGCTGGACGCGGGTCCCTTTAAAGAAGTCGGGATTAACATCAGTCTTGGCGCGCACTGGGTTGCGGAAGACGAAATCCTTGAAATCCTGTTCCGTAATCAGCCCGTCTTCGAGCAATTCGTGAGCTTCATAGGCCGCGTCACGCATGTCGGGCAGGTCCCAATGTCCGATGTCGGAACTATAGATTGCGTTGAGGCGCGAGCCGGTCGGATTCTTGCGCACATCAAAGGCGAGTGATGCCAATCGATCGTCGCCTTCGCATCCGAAAAAGAATTTGGGAACGAACAAATCGCGGATATCCTCTTTGCATGCGATGCCGCATCGCGCCCATTCATCCATCCGCGCCGGATCCTCGGAAGTTCCCCAGAGAAGTTGCGATCGATGCTCGCCGAGTTGGGCGACAATCCGCGCGCCGTAATCGCCGCCGTATTCGTGAAACAGGTTGCGCATCAATTGGTCGTCGCGGTTTTTCGGATTCCGATATTCGAGCGCGTGCAGATTTCGTTTCTCCCAATGCCCAATGCGATCGCCATAGAGTGCGCAGGCCCATCCGACGCCGCCTGCCATAAACCCGAACCTGAGGCTCGGAAAGCGGCGCGTCACACCGCCCAGAAAGAGCGCCTTGCAGATCGCGTCGGCCGAGGTCGCGAAGTGGCCGATATGGTTGTACATGAAGTTGGACAGCGAGTTTCGAGTAAAGAGGCCCGAGGTGGGCGAGTGGAATGTCGGCGCAACCTTGAGTTCGGCGCACTTCGCCCATACCGGATCGTAGTCGTACTCGCTGTCGATACAGAAATTGTCGATCCAAAAGGCATATCTTGCAGCCTCGGGCATCTTGCGTGCGACTTCCGGTATCGGGCGGCGCACGAACGCGGGCATCAACACGGCCTTGAGTCCGAGGGTTCCTACCGCATGATCGAGTTCGGCGATCGCCTCGGCGGGGGAATGCATCGGGATAACGGCAACCGGGGTCAGGCGGTCGGCATACTCGCGGAAGATTCCGGCATGCAAATTGTTGTACGCGCGACAGGCTGCGGTGCGAAGTTCGCCGTCGGCCTGATGGAGCATGGACATACCCAGGCTTGGGTAGATGATGCTGAAATCGAGGCCCATCTCATCGAGGCGCTGATGGAGCAGGCGAGGCAAGGAGCTGGTTGCGCGGTCGAGCGTGTTGCGCGTTGGATGCAGCCACCATCCTGGCCGCGGCACCCGGTGGTTGCGAATCTCTTCTGGCGTCAGGCGGTACCAGCGGTACGAAATTGGGCTGTCGATCGCGAGCAAGCGTTCGACGAGGTTGCTGCCGCCCACTGCTTTCAGGTGATCAAAGAAGGCCGGCTCGAATTCGGCCATATGTCCGTCGGAATCGATAATCGGATGATTGAGGCTTTCCCTGATCCGGGTTGATCGCGACGCGGTTGCTTCTTTTGAGTGCATGATACTCCTCATTCCCGGTACTACCCTGGCGCCGATGGCGCCGCCCCTTTGCACGGCGCCGTCGCGAGTCCGTGGACTTCGGGGGTCGCCTAGAAGTCCACGGGATTAGGTTTAAGCTGCTTCGTCGCATACATCTCGGGGAGCTTCGGATTACCATTCTCCCACACCAGCAACATCGCACGCTTCGGCGAAAATCCCTGGTGGCGAATATCGGCCGGCATCGCCGACACGTCGCCGGCCTTCATTACCGCGCGCGCCCGCGGAGCTCCGGTCTCGCGATCCGCGATCTCCCAGTGAATCTCGTCGCTCAACTGGACAAACCATTCGACCCGGTCGTTGCCATGAATAACCGGAAGGGTGAATTCTTCGGTGGTCGGACAGAGCAGGCTGTCTTTGACCACGGCGCATACCGAAGGATTCCAGGTTACGTCTGAGCGCGACAGGTAGGCGAAAAGATTGAAAGCGTGAACCTCGCCCTCGAAGCCTTCCTCGGTGTGCACTTCCGGTTCGTCCTGATTGACGTCGCTGAAATGGCGGTTGACCGGGAATCCGCTGGCATCGCTGCGCAGCGGAGTGTCGCCTTGCATTCCCGCCATGCGCTTCGCCACGACCCGCGTGCGCTTCACCGCACGACTGTTGCCGCCGTGCTTGCGGCCGAACGCGGTGCCGGTTTCCTCGGGCGCGGCAAACGGATCAAAGCCTTCGATGGTCCAGTCTTCCAGCATCTCCTCGAAGGTAGTCCGGGCGAGATTCGTGTCGAAGCTTTCGACGTGATGCTTGTTGCTGGCGCGGTAACCGGCGTTGAAAAGGCCGGCAAAGACCTCGACCGTGCCGTAATGGTTGACCGTGCCAAAAACCTCGTCAAAGTTTACGGTTCCGTAGAAGAAGTTCCATGCGACGTCGCGGATAAGGGCCTTGAGGAACTTGTCGGCGGGCATGATATGGCCTCCGCCGGGCCAGTCGATATGGGTGAAATATTCGTCTCGCCGGAATGTGAAGCCGCCTAGCTTGAAGACTCGATAGCCGAATTCATTAACGCCACTGGCATCCGATTTGAGTCCCATTGCCATGCTCCATCAAATGTACTGTTGTCGCCAGACTCCGTGGATTCGCGATCGCATGACTGGCTATTTCTGACAAATTTCCTGCCAGCGTTCGATCGTGAGATCGCCTCTGATCGTCTGCAGGAGAATCACTCCGGGTTGAGCAGCGTGAAATTGATAGGCCGCGCCTTTGGGCAGAAGCGCCATGTGTCCGCGCCTGGCCACAATCCGGCCCATCCTTCGCCCCTTGGGAACTCCTTCGAGCATCGTGGTGCCCTGATGTTCCTCGGCAACGATCGGAACGTCGGGCTTGACGAGTCTCACTTCGACTTCGCCATCCATTACGATCGCCGCCTCGTCATGAGCTGCCGCATACCACGGCGAAGTGCCCTCGGCACGGATCGTTTCCAATACATACTCGAGGTTCCGCGCGACGGCGACCTTGTCCCAGGGCTCGGAATTGGAGGCGACCTCGAAGATATTCGAGAATGCGTAGTTGCGGGGATCGTCGTTGATTACCTGGATGCCGCCCTTTTCGTGGTTTTCCAATGAGCCGAGGCGGGTAAATGCTTTTTCCATCGTTCCAGACCTCCGCATTGTGAACCAACTGACCGTTAGATTGTGCGGCGCTTGATGTCAAACCGGCCGGTGCGTGTGATCTTCACTGGGCGCCCGGCTGGCGCGCGGATGCAGAGGATGGCAGCTCGAGCGCGCGCCACAGGTACCAGCTCGCGACCGTGCGATAGGGACGCCATCGCTCGCCATGCATCGCCAGGGCGGACGGACTCGGCAGAACTCTCTTGCGGAGGACCAGCGCGAACCCCTTGCGAATGCCGTAGTCGCCGATCGGCAGAACGTCGGGGCGGCCAAGCCTGAAGATAAGGAGCATCTCGGCCGTCCAGCGGCCGATACCGCGGACCGCGGTGAGCCGCTCAACAATCTCGTCATCTGACATCCGCCGAAGTGCGGCGACTGACGGAACGGCTCCGCTGCGGACCTTCTCCGCCAAATCCTTTAGCGCCAGGGCCTTGGCGCGCGAGAGACCCGCCTGCCGCAGGAGCGCGTCGGGCGTCGCAAGAACATCCTCGGGCTTCGGAAACCGCCGACGCGGATAGAGCGCCCGGAATCTTGCGAAGATGGTGGCGGCGGCCTTGCCGGTCAGTTGCTGATAAACGATCGCCTCCGCGAGCGCCATAAAAGAGTTGTGCGTATTTTTGAGGTCGAGGCGATAGGGGCCCACCCGATCGATGAACGCGGCGAGTTTCGGATCGACACGCCGGAGATGTTCGATCGCTCGTGCGGAGTCGAGACTGAGTGCGCCATCGAGGCCGATAGTTTCCATTCGTTCAGGTATTGCCGACAAAATCGATATGTTGCAACGAGTCGCCGTAAGAAGATGGATCCCGCTGATCCATTGAATCTCCAGCTCAGGACACTCGCGTTGAGATTGCGAGCCAGCGCGAAGCGGACACAGGAACGACCGGAGTCGTCCGGCGCGGGCTCGAACTTGTCGTTTGCAAACCCCTGTTGCGGGTGCAAGGTTAATTCGGGATTCAAAACGGAAATCTTCGATAATGGCTTCAGACGGACAAAAGCGGCTGGCGATCAAATTTCTCGACAACTTCAATAATGCGGATCCGGAAGTGTTCGCGAGCCTGGTGACGGACAATTTCAGATTCGAGATAGTATCGTCGCTCAAAGAATTTCCACCGATCGCCGGTGGACGCGAATTCGCCATCAAAGAGGCAGAGACCCTCAAGCGGCTGTTTCCGAACGGCTTGAACCTGAAACTGGAGATGGTTATCGGCGACGGTCCGCATGTGACCGCATTGGCGAACGCCGATACGATCGCGATGAACGGCAAGCGCTACTGTCAGCGCTACGCGTTTTACCTACGCTTCGAAGGCGACCTCATCGCCGAAGGGCGCGAATACAACGATACCAACCTGATACGAGAAGTATTTATTGGTTAGACAGCGCAGATAAGGAGACCACTATGCGTCTTTCCGGCAAGGTCGCGCTGGTGACGGGTTCGAGCTCCGGCATTGGCCGCGCTATAGCACTGCGGTTTGCACGTGAGGGCTCCGACGTGATCATCAATGGCCGCGACGAAAAGAAGATCGCGGCTGTGGTAAAGGAAGCCGAGGCGTTCGGACGCCGCGCGCTCGGCGTCCGCGCGAATGTCGGGAGCTTCGCGGAGTCCAGAGCGATGGTCGAGCGGGCGCAGTCGGAATTCGGTCATCTCGACATCCTGGTATGCAGTGCCGGCGTATTTCATCACACACCTTTCCTCAAGATGACAGAGGAAGAATGGGATGAGGTTCTGACCGTTGACCTCAAGGGGCTTTTCAATTGCACTCGCGTCGCGATCGAGCAGATGGCTGAGCGCAGATGGGGGCGGATCATCCTGATCACGGCGACCTCGGGTATCAACCCGCCGCCACAAATGGCACATATCGCGGCGGCGAAAACCGGCGCACACGGCTTCGCGCGGTCAATAGCGGCGGAGTTTGCCTCCGCAGGGGTGACCGTAAATGTGATCGCACCGGGGCTGGTCGATACGCCGATCCTGGGGAACTTCAGCGAACAGGCGCTGAAGGAGTTCAGCCGCAGAGTGCCAATCGGCCGGATTGGGCGTCCTGAGGAAATCGCTGAGGCCGCGCTCTATTTCGCCTCGGATGAATCAGCCTACGTGACGGGACAGATTCTCAACATGAGTGGCGGAACGGTCATCTAAGCGCAATCCGTTTTGCGAAGAAGTGAGTGCGATGCGCCGCACTGGAAAATCCCGCCAATTTCGTGGCAAGCTCCGCTCTGACCCGGATCGTCGGCATTGACCACTGCTGGATCGAAGCAACGCAATGACCACTATGCACGGAGAGCAATTACATGGCGGAAAAATTGGGTAAGCCCATCGGGCTCACCGCGAAGCCCACGCGCTCGCAGGAGTTTTACGATAGCGTCAAGCGCAAGTTCGCCGAGGAACGCGACCTGAGGTTGAAATACCGGCCGCAAGGTCTCTCGCAGTATACCTCCGAATTGACCGGCGCGTTGGCGAAGTACGAGGTTGACACGTACGCCGGCGCGGTTACGCCGCGCGAGCCGATCAACGATACCGTCGAATGCCTGTTCGTCGGCGGCGGCTTCTCAGCGCTGCTGACCTCCGCGCGGCTGCGCGAGGTTGGCGTCGAGAGTATTCGCATCGTGGAGCGGGGCGCGGACGTCGGCGGTACCTGGTATTGGAACCGCTACCCCGGAGTGGCCTGCGACGTCGTCGCCTATGACTACCTGCCGCTCCTCGACGAACTGGACTACGTGCCCAAAGACCACTACGCCGGGGGCCCCGAGATCTTCGCGCACTGCCAGGCAATCGCCAGGAAGTACGATCTGTACAAACTCGCGACTTTCCAGACCACCGTCACTTCCACAGTCTGGGACGAGGCCGAGCAGATGTGGCACATCGCCACCGACCGCGGCGATCACATGAAGGCGCGCTTCGTGATCTGCGCCAACGGTATCCTCACGAAGCCCAAGCTGGCCAAAATCAAAGGCCTCGAAACCTTCAAGGGCCATTCCTTTCACACCTCGCGCTGGGACTACGCCTACACCAAGCCCGACCTGTCGGGACTGGAAGACAAAGTCGTCGGCATCATCGGCACCGGGGCGACGGCGGTGCAGGCAGTTCCCGGACTGGGCGCGGCGGCCAAGGAACTCTATGTGTTCCAGCGCACGCCGTCCTCGATCGACATCCGCGACGACTGGCCGACCGATCCCAACTGGGCGCGCAAACTGGGTCCTGGATGGCAGGCGCGGCGACGCGAACGCGCCCGGATGGAACCGCAGATGACCGAGGAGCAGAAGGCGAGGCAGGCCGCCACGTCTCCCGAGGAGAAGATCCGCCGGCAGGAAAACGCGAACATGGAAGCGATGATGAAGATCCATCACCGCATCGATCAGGTCGTCAAAGACAAGGCCACTGCCGAGGCGCTCAAGCCCTGGTACATGCTCATGTGCAAGCGCCCGTGCTTCCACAACGACTATCTGCCCACCTTCAACCGGCCCAACGTCCATTTGATCGACACCCACGGCAAGGGAATAACGGAGATCAACGAAAAAGGACCCGTGTTTGAGGGCAAGCAGTACGAGGTCGACGTCCTTATCTACGCCACCGGCTTCGAAGTGCAGAAGACCGGCACCTACAACCAGATCAAGGGCGCAAACGGCCTCGATATCAATGATAAGCATCGGGAAGGAGTCCGCACCCTGCTGGGGATCCATTCGCAGGGCTATCCCAATCTGTTCGTCATGGGCGGCTTACAGGCCTCATTCCAGTTCAACTTTACCGATATCGCGGAAGCGCAAGGCGAGTACATTGCCGCATGCATCGACTATGTGCGCCGCCACGGCTATCAGTCTCTGGATGCGACCCCGAAGGCTGAGGAATGGTGGGTGCAGGAAGTCATCGAGCATCGCGGCAAGACTACCTTCAATCAGGAGTGTACGCCGGGCTATTACAACTTCGAAGGCGAGTTCCAGCGGCGTCAGGACGGTAACTACAACGGCGGGTTCTTCCAGTACTGCAATCATCTAAACGAAGTTCGCGCACGGATGGATGCTCACTTCGCATTCACCAACAAACCGCTGACTTCAGAATGATATCGCTATTGCGCCTATTCTTGCCGCCTTAAAGCAGAGGTCATATGGGCGCGATAAAAGAACGACGGCAATTTAATCGAGGGTAAATGCGCGCGCTACCGGCGCACTGGTGGCTGACGAGCTGCCGGCAGAGCGATCAAGGATTGCGAGGGCACGATGGAAAATAGCGAAAAGCCGGGACCACTCGACGGAGTACGCGTACTGGCCCTTGGCCATTACATCGCCATTCCAATACTGACGCGGATGATGGCGGACCTTGGCGCGGAAATTATCAAGGTCGAGGCGGCGCCGCATGGCGACCTTTCGCGGTTTACCCCAATCATCAAAAATGGCTACAGCGGCGGATTTATTCAGCACAATCGCGGCAAGCAGAGCGTCTGTATCGACTTGAAAACGCCGGAGGGCGCGGACATCGTGCGCGAACTCGCGCGCAGCGTTGACGTAATCACCGAGAACTATAGTCCGGGAGTGTTACCCAGGTACGGGCTTGGCTACGAGGATTTCCGCAAGGTCAATCAGCGCGTGATCATGCTTTCAATTTCAGGCTTCGGGCAGGACGGTCCGCTCAAGCATCGCGTCGGCAATGACACGGTCGCGCTGGCGATGAGCGGCTTGATGCATCTGACCGGCGATCCGGACGGACCTCCGGTATACGTCGGTCTCTTCATCGCGGACGAAAACGCCGGCGTGCATGGACTCGCGGCGGTATGCGCCGCGCTTTACTACCGCGAGAAGACCGGAATCGGCCAGTACATCGACCTGTCACTGCTCGAATGCATGTTCCATCTACACGATACGGCGATCGAGTTTTATGTGATGAGCGACGGGAAGTTGAATCCGAATCGTTTCGGTTCACACCATTATCTGCTTGCGCCATGCGGTATCTTCAAGGCCAGCGACGGTTATGTCGTGATCACCGTGCTCGATCATCAATGGGAGACCTTCGTAACGGCTATCGGGCGGCGCGAATGGCTGAGCGATCCGCGCTTCGCCACGCGTGAGGCGCGCGTCGATAACCGGCTTGCTCTGGCAAAACTTCTGGAGCAATGGCTGCAATCGTTCGCTACGCGCGACGAACCACTTGCGATACTGGAGAGGGCACGCATTCTAGGCGCGCCGGTGCTGGACATTGCGCAGATTATCAATCACCCGGTAATCCAGGAGCGCGGCGCGATGCAATCGATCCCGCATCCAGGACTGGGGCCGGTTGCGATTCCGAAGTCGCCGTTCAGGATGTCGGAAACACCAGTCATGATCCGCAATCGAGCGCCCCTGCTTGGAGAGCATAACGAGAAAGTACTCGGGAAGTACCTCGGCTACTCGGTCGAGAAAGTGGCGGAATTGACCCAACTAGGAGTGCTGACGCAGGACCCGCGCGTCGCCGAGTTCAGATCAAAAGGAGAGATTCAGTAGCCGGTTCAATGCGCTTGCGCCCGCCGTGTGGAAGCTGATCCGGCTCAACTCTTTAGCAGGGTCCGGCGGCCGTTAGCCGAATCGATTATTGAACGGGCGTGGTCAACGCTGCACAAGCGCATGACGAGCAATTCGCGCATCGGTGGGATTGAAGTTTTCTGGCTCTCACGCATCGCCTATGAACGGCGGCGGCGATCAAGGCGACACTGCTGCTGCCCCAGATCGGCCGGCAGCAGTCGCAGGGCAACGCCGTGGCGTTCCGCGGCGCGCCGCCTTCGCCAAAACCGGGCGCCATGAGGCGCGAGATGCGAGGAACGCCAGGTACTTCATTCTGCTTCTCGCCAACGGCAACATGGAGCGCAACATCACAGAGTTGTTAACCCGTCCGGTGGGGCACCGCAGGGTGTAAGTTAAGACATGCTTATAAGTCACACACGACAATTCATTTACATGAAAACGCTTAAGGCTGCCGGAACGTCAGTCGAGATCTATTTTGAGAAGGAATGCGTCGCCCCGGCGTTGTATGATGAACCCAAGCACTCCATTGACGAAACTTGTTCCGAGTATGGTATCATCGGCTATAGGGGTAAACACTCCGAGGGAAAACGCTGGTATAACCATATGCCGGCCTCTCAAATACGGAGTCTTGTAGATGAGAAGATTTGGCTGCACTATTTCAAATTTTGCGTCGTGCGGAATCCTTTTGACAAGGCCGTTTCCTATTGGTGGATGAGTTTGACTGAGTCTAAACGACTCTTTCTGGCGGGCGCCGGATTTCCAGAAATCAAGGCCACGTTTAAACGCTGGATCATGTCGGACGATAGTTTCCCCGTCGACGCTGACCGGGCCATTTATACAATCGATGGGAAACTCTGCGTTGATTACTGCTTGCGATATGAAAGGCTATTGGACGATCTTAAGGTAGTGTGCGATAGAATCGGCGTCGAGTTTCAGGCGTCGCGACTGGGCCGTTACAAATCCGAGAGCCGGCAAAGAGCTGAGAGCTTTCGAGAGTATTATGACTCTGAATCACAAAGAAAGGCAGAGAGTATTTTCGAGTACGAACTTGGGTATTTTGGATACTCACTCATCTGAGAGGGCTGGTCATAGGCTGGTTGCTGCGGCCCAACATCGGACGCTAAAACAGGGCAATCGAGATGTACGCTGAAACCCGTAAACTGTATTTTCTGCATATTCCCAAAACCGCGGGCAACAGTTTTCGGTATTGGCTCTGGGATGCTTTTTTCGTCGACGATTTTCTGGAATACTACCACGTCCCGGACCTCGCGGCGCCGAATTTCTCACAACTCCATCAAGCCTGGTTGTATTCGGGCCACTTCGGCTTCAGGTTATGGGAATTAATGCCCAGCCCGCCGATTACCCTGACCGTTTTGAGAAAACCGCTGGAGCGTGTGTGCTCGGAGATTCGGTTCCTTCGCACCAGAACCGACGAAGACAAACGAGAGGGCAGGTGGTCTTATCCCGCCTTTGTCGAACTGGCGAAGTCGCAAGATATGCCGGCGCTGTTTAAGAGCAAGCTCTATATTGAAGGGTCGGCAAATACACAGGTGCGCTTTTTGGGAGATACTCCGCCAAACGGCGACTTGAAACCTGTTTCAAGGGAGACTTACGACCGTGCGCGCAAGGCTTTGGAAGGTCTGGATGCGTTCGGAATGGTCGAGCGCATGACCGAGTCCCTCCTGGTATTCTGTGAGCGGCTCGGCTGGCCGCCTCGGACGTCGGTGCTCAAGGTTAACGAGACGCCAGCTATTGCGGACGCAGAGTTCAACGAATCCTTGCGCGAAGCCGAGCCGCTGATATTGGAGAGCAACGAGTGGGATCTGAAGCTCCACGCTTTTGCGCGTCCGCTATTCGATGAGCGCGCGAACCAGTTGCGGACGAGGTTCGGATTAACCTGGGCGGCCGGCGACTCCCAAGCCGCCGAGATTGAAGCGTTGAAATCCGCGATGCTGGCGCGCTTTGTTAACTCCGCTCTCCCGTTTCCACCGCTTCGCTATGGGCGAATCAAGCAATCCGCGGGGCTCTTTCTTGACGGATGGGCGGAACGGGCATATTGGCCGCCGGTAAAGCGATGGCTTCGATGGGCCGGAGCTGAGGATACAAGCACTATATATCTGCCAATCGATCGCAGCCGGCGTCCGATACAACTGCGGTTCGAAATCTTTTACCCGCGGGACCCGGAAACTCTGGACGAAATTGTGTTGCGTGTTGACGGCTGCGAAATACCTATGCGGTACATGGGCGTCCAGGAGAGCGATGAGGTCTATTTGTATCTCTGTCAGGCTGAACTGCCTGCGCTGTCAGATACTGCCAGGCGATGGACTACAATCAGCATGACCACGCCCTCGAAAAGGCCGGGTGCACAAGCAATCGCCGATGTTACAACGCCGACGCGAAAGTGGGCGATTGGAAATATAGATCTGTTGTGAGAATTCAGAGCGACCGGAGCTGCCTTCGGGGCCTTGCGAGAACGTTTCCCGAGTCGCGAATTGATTTGCGACAGATCCTGCTCACTTCGGGCGTGTCAGTTTTTCGATAGTTGTTTAGCTCCACCAAGGTCCCTTAACCTGACGAAGCGCCGTCCGGCTGGATCATAAACCCACGCCTCGAGCACTGATTTGCCGGGATCGAGAAACCGAGCCGGGATTGCCAGCGACCACTTGTATTCCGGGTCGCTTGAGTCTCCGGCCGACGGCATCATCGGACGGCTATTCTTGTTCTGCGGCACAGGCGTCGCCAGTATGCCTATTCGCCCGTCGGTAACGAGTACGCAGGTCGAAGCCGCTCCGCCCGAGATTGCCGCCCAACCATTCGCAGTCACCATATCCTGGTCACTCACATACAGAGGCTTCCCGTCCATAGCGGGTGAGACAAACTCGCCGTACGATGAGTCATGATCGTCGACGAACGGCAGATGATTCGACAACCCGTGTAATCCGAGCATCGCCGCCAGCTCGAAATGTTTTCGTCTTCGGAACCGCGTAACACAGCCAGGCAGAGGACATAGCGGATAGAGCGTCCCGGGCTCATAGTCGTCCGCGCGGTCGCTCAGGTACGGCTCCGCAACCAGGCAAGCCGCGGCACGCAAGCGATCCCTGCGAATGTGACGCGCCGGTTGAAGGGAGGCCGCCGAACCCAGCACGCTGAGCACGCCAGAAAGCACCGCCACCGCAATGAACTCTGGCCTCCCGAGTGCAAGTCTCGACAAATGCAGCACCGCGACCGCCATCAGCACTGAATCGACCATGTAGCGCGAAGTCGTCGCCGCGACCAGCGGAGTGTAGGAACCGCGCCCCACCGTGTTCATCAGGGCAACACCAAGACCGAACAGTGCAATCCCGAGCCATGGCGCAGCCCTCCTATAGTGTTCGGGCTTCCGGAAAATGACTCCGACACCGAACAGACCAAGAACGATCAGCATCACTCCCGCCATCATGGCGAGCTCGAGGGGCGCCAGAAGCCCGGCCTGGCCCAACGGCGCACCAATAAGAGCAATGAAGTATTCAAGGCCGAGCACCGGATGGTCGAGCCAAAACAACCAGTCGGTGGGAAAGCGATGGAGGACAAACGCCGACTCGATGAATAGCCAGTTCAGGAGGCTGAAGCCGACCGATACCAGGCAGACCAATAGTCGGCGGCGCCGGTCGGGAAAGACCAATAACGCGGACGGGATGATCGCGAACCAGGCGACCAGCCCGCCCAGGTAGCACAAGCTCGCCGCCAGGCAAAGCGTCCATCCAACGACCAGCCGGGTCCAGGGCTCGGATCGCGACAACGTAATAAACGCGATGGCCAGTACAGAGAACATGTCTCCCATGTCATGGGTCAACTGCCAGTCGTGCAGCCAGGTGTCATAGTGGACAAAGGAGAAGATCAACAGGGCCGAGACGAAAATCGCTAGCGGACTTCGCCACGCGTCAGTTGGATGCTCGTCCGATTCGGCGAGACGGATTATGCTCAGGAAGGTGATTACACTCGACAGCAGCACGGCGAACATTCCGACCTTGACATTCCAGTGCGTCAGGCGGGCAAGCGGAACAAGGATTAGTCTGGGAATCAGAATTGCGTGGTCGGTATCGCCGATAAACAACTGGCCGACAAATCCGCGGGCCGTGACCGCCTGCCGAAGGGCATAAGGGATCGCCCAATCATCCAGGAAGGGAACATTTACCCCGTAGCGCGAAATGAACCAGCACACGGCTGCCGCGGGCATCACATAAGCCAGGTATCTCGCCATCCGCGGCCAGGTCGGGAGCCCGCGGACACTGGGCTCATCGAAACGCAGAGCCGATTTACTCGACGCTTGCACCATTTAACTTTAACCAGCAGCCACGCACACGAAGCATTACGGAACGGTCCGCTCGAGAGTCCGGTCTTAACCTTTAGCGCGTCAATTTTTCGATAGTTGTTTAGCTCCGCCCAGGTCCATGAGCCTGACGAAGCGCCGTCCGGCGGGATCATATACCCACGCCTCGAGCACCGATTTGCCGGGATTGAGAAATCGAGCCGGAATTGCCACTGACCACTTGTATTCCGGGTCGCTTGAGTCTCCGGCCGGCGGCATCATCGGACGGCTATTCTTGTTCTGCGGCACAGGCGTCGCCAGTATGCCTATTCGCCCGTCGGTAACGAGTACGCAGGTCGAAGCCGCCCCGCCGGAGATCGCCGCCCAACCACTCGCTCTCACCATATCCTGGTTGTTTAGACCCAGCAGCTTCCCGTCCGAAGCGGGTGAGACTAACTCGCCGTAAGATAAGTTCGGATCGTCGACGAATGGCAGATGATTCGACATCCCATGTAGTCCAAGCGCCGCCGCCAGCTTGAAATTGTCGCGAAACAAGGTAACGCAACCAGGCACGGGACATAGCGGATAGAGCGTCCCGATCTCATAATTGTCCGCGCGCGTGCTGAGGTAGGGCGTCGCAATCAAGCAAGCCGCAGCGCGTAAGCGATCCCGGCGAATGTGACGCGCCGGCTTGAGCGAAGCGGCCGAACCCAGCACACTCAGTACGCCAAAGAGCGCGGCCACCGTGATGAACTCGGGACTTCTGAGCGTCACTCTCGACAAATGCAGCACGGCGACTGCCACTAAGACTGAATCGATCATATATCGCGAGGTGTTCGCGGCGACTGGAGGCGTGTAAGAACTCCGCCCTATCGTATTCATCAGGGAAACGCCAAGACCGAACAGCGCAATCCCCAACCAAGCCGCAGCGCTTCGATAGAGTTCGGGCTCGCGGAAAATGAATTCAACACTCCAGAGACCAAGAATGATCAGCGACACGCCCGATATCAGGGCGAGCACGACCGGCTCCAGAAATCCGGCCTGGCCCAACGGCGCACCGATAAGAGCAGTAAAGTATTCAAGACCGAGCAACGGATGCTGGAGCCAAAAAAGCCAGTTGGTCGGGGTTGGATACAGGACAAACGCAAACCGTATGAATAGCCAGTTCAGAACGCTGAACACGCAGGATGCGACGCAGACGAAAAACCCGTGGCGCCGGTCAGGAAAGATCAATAAGGCGGACGGGATGATCGCGAACCATGCGACGAGCCCGCCCAGATAGCACATGCTCGCTGCGAAGCAAAAGGCCCATGCCGTGACCAACCGGGTCCTGGAGCTTGATCGTGACAGCGTAATGAAGGAGATGGCCAGCACGGCGAACATATTTCCCATGTCATGGGTCAACTGCCAGTCATGCAGCCAGGTGTCGTAATGGACAAAAGAAAACATCAACAGGGCTGAGACGAAAAGCGCTACCGGAACGCGCCGCCCGCGGCTAGAATGCTCGTCGGACTCGGCAAGACGGATCAGGCTCAGGAACGCGATTATACTGGAGAGCAGGACGGTGAACATTCCCACCTTAACATTCCAGTGCGTCAAGTAGGCAAGCGGAACAAATACCAGTCTGGGAATTAGAATTGCGTGGTCTGTGTCGGCATAAAACAACTGGGAGAAAAATCCGCGAAGCGTAGATGCCTGTCGGAGAGCACCCGGCATCATCCAGTCGTCCATGTAGGGGAGATTTACTCCATATCGTAAAATGAACCAGCATACGGCGGCAGCCGGCATCATATAAATCAGGTGACTCGCCGTTCGCGTCCAGGAGGGGAACCGGCGAACGCCGGATTGATCGGAAGGCTGAGCCGATTTATGTGACGCTTGCATTAAATTTAACTTGAACTTGTCCGGGGTTCCCAAAATATTGCGCGTGAGACTCGATGCCGGAACCGTGGCATTCCAGTGAAAACTGCGATGCGGCGAGGCTGGCTCTAGCCTCTTTTGCCGCGGGCGTGGCGTTGCACCAGTTCTTCCACGATCCGGGGCAGGTCGTACTCGAGGCGCCACTGCGGAAAATGCGACTGGAGCTTGCTCAAATCCGAGATGTAGCAGATGTGATCGCCCACCCGGTTTTGCTCTTGAATCTCGTATTTCAGCGGGAACCCCATACTCTTGAGCATCGCTATCGTCTCGAGCAGTGAGATGCTGTTTTTCCGGCCGCCGCCGAGATTGTAGACTTCGCCCGGCCGTGGATTATGGAAGAACTGAAGAAACGCGCCGACGACATCTCTGCTATGTATCTGGTCGCGGACCTGCTTGCCCTTGTAGCCGTAAACGGTATAGGGACGGCCGGTCGTCGCGCACATCACGATATAAGCAAGATAGCCATGCAACTCGACAGCCGCGTGCTGCGGTCCGGTAAGACATCCACCGCGAAAGATCCCAACCGGCATATTGAAATATCTTCCGAACTCCTGGCCTAGGATATCGGCCGCGGCCTTTGAGGCGCCGAACAGCGAGTGCAGGCATTGGTCGATTGACATGGTTTCGTCAATCCCGTCGCGTCCGTCGGCGTAATCGTAGCGCGTCTCCTTTTCGACCAGCGGCAGGTAATTTGGCCGGTCGCCATAGACCTTGTTGGTGCTAGTGAAGCAGAACGGCGATTCGCGGCAGAAGTCACGCGCCGCCACCAGCAGATTCAGCGTGCCAACCGCGTTGACATCAAAATCTTCATACGGGATGGCGGCAGCCTTGTCGTGCGAAGGCTGGGCGGCGGTGTGGATGACAAAGCCGGGGCGCTCCTCTTTGAGGAGGTCGCGAACGGGGCCGCGATCGCGAATGTCAATTGCGCAGTGCCGGTAGCGCGGGAACGACGAGGTCAATTCGGCGATCACCGGAGCGGTGGAGCCCTGAGCGCCGAAAAACTCCTGGCGCATGTCGTTGTCCACTCCGATTACGCTCCACCCCTCGCCGCACAGAACGCGCACGCACTCCGATCCAATCAGCCCCCCCGAACCTGTAACGACCGCTTTCATGATTTCCCTTTCCGTTGCATGCGTTCGCGCAGACCGGTGGTGCCTTAATTCGAGCCCCAAAGGGATCGGAAGTAACGGCCGATCCTGGTCCCGAAGCGGCGGATTTCGCGCAAAGGAGCGGTCATTTTCCACGACCATGACCGTCTGATCCTGCGCATCCGGCTCTTCAGGCTCTGCACGGCGGCCGCCAGCTCGTTTGCGCGCTCGGATTGCCCCTGCGCTTCTGCCTTGGCCCTCTGCGCCTCTGCTTTGGCATTGTTCAGCTTCGACTCGAACTGAGCAGCCATATCTCTAAAATATAGTGCGCCGCTCGCCCTCTCTTGCTCAGCCGCCGCGAGTCGCTTTTCGAAGTCTTCGGTAAGCGCGTTTACCTCATGCTCGCGCGCCGCGAACTCGACATTGCGCGCGGCCAGCAGCTCCTCCAAGCCCGCTGCCTTTTCGGTAATTACCCTGACGTCACGCTCGCTATCCGCGAGCCGCTCTTCGAGGCCTCTCATCTTCTCGCGCTCAGCGCCGCCAGGTAATTCCTTCAGCTTGTCGATATCCGCCGCGGATTTCGCAGGCGGCGCCTCTCGATGAGCGAGGGCCGAAGGATGCGCCGGATCATCGAGGACCAGTTCGGTCCTCGGCAAAACCGCGGCGCACCATTTCGCGGCTTCCGTGAAAACCTGATAGTCCCGGAAAAAGAATACATTGCCCCACGAATCGCTCAAAGGGTTGGCGTAATTACAGAAAAATGAGACCCGTTCACTTCCGAAGATGCGATACATAACGACGTGCCATCGATAACCGCGGTCCCGCATTTCCTTCACCAGCTCGTCGAGCCGGTTGAAAGCTCCCGCTTGCCCAAACACGAAATCCCGTGCCCAGAACTCGGCGGCGACAACATGCGGCTGCAGGTCCTGCAGGCCTCGGAGTACTTGCAAGTCGAACCCCTCGGTATCCACTTTGAGCAGTCCGATCTCGGCCGGAATTTTGCCCTCGCATGCCAAGGACTTGAGACTTCGAACGGAAACGTTTACCGAATGCGCAAACCGCAGGGCCGGGGGCATCGCATGCGTTACGAGGCTGTTGAACAGGCTTGCGTCGCTATAGTTATGGTCTGCCAAAACGTGCTCGGCGATAAACAGCGGCATCGTTGTGTCCGCGGCGCCGATCGCACATTCGTAAAGGTGGCAATCGTCGCGCCCGCCGAGGCGCTCGCGCAGTTCCTCAAAGATTCGAGGGGCGGGCTCGAATGCATACACCTGGTAGCCTGTATCGAGGAGGCACCGCGAAATATCTCCGAGGTGCGCGCCTACGTCGACCGCCGTGGCAACAGGCAGAAGCCCGTACAGATGATTCATCAGCGCGGGCTCTGGATTGCGCATTTCGAAGCCCAAAGACCCTGCGGGCGGCGCCAGATAGTCTGAAGCAGACCGGCCGCTAGTTGCTAATTGGCCGCGGACACTATCGAGGTTCAGCAGTTTATCAAATTTCGACTCCAACCGTGCTTCCAGAGTCGCTCCTGACGTCCGAAGAGTAGTCAGCGCCGCCAGAGTCGCCGCTTCGCGCCGACAAAGAATCTCGTCCCACTCTTGCGGCAGGACCTCAAGTCGGTCCAGCAGCGCCGCCGATTGCCCGACCGCGCCGTTCGTCTGACTGTTGGCGGCCAACCGGCCTGCCAGATTTTGGAGTTCGCCCAGCACTTCGAGCGTGCGAATCGACACCTGCATCAGCGAAGCATGATCCGCATCAAGGGAATCGAGCCTTTCCTCGATTCGCCGAGTGCGCTTTCTAAAGAGCGTCACAATCTTCGAACCGCCGTCTTCGTCGAGCAAACATGAGCATGCTTAGGATACCACGCCTTTTCGCACGAACAGCACATCTTTCTGCTTGAGCACGCCTTTCGGTGACCGCCATTCGCCGACGTCATCGAAATACTCGAAGCCCAGGCCGTCCATCAGATTGAGCATTTCCAGAAATGATTTCGCTCCCTCTGGCAGACTGCTAAGGCTAAGTTCGATCGCGATCGCATCGACCTGTTCGATGAAACGGCTGCCGCCTGCCAAAACGAGATGCTCCGCAAATTGAACATCCAGTTTCACCAGGCCTCTCCCCGCTATCTTTTTCTCCTCGGCTAATTGATCGAGAGTTTTCACTTCGACCACGACCGCCTCGCCATGCTCCGCAATCCCGTTCGTGAGAAAAAAAGAACTGCCATAAAGATTCGGGGAGAGATGAATCGTCATGCTGCCGGCACGATCGGACAGCGCCGTTTCGACGACTTCAAACTCAGGATGGTTCGTGAAAAGGTAATCGTTCCTCTCCCTGTATCGGAACGCCAGGGGCTCCGCCAGAATGAACCGCGCGTTGCCAAACAGTCTGCAAATGATATGCGACCAAATCCCGTCCGAAGCACCCACGTCGATCACGAAGTCAGGGTTGAATCCCAGTTCCTTGAGCCTTTCGAGCGCGCCATATATCTCGAGAAAATCATGATGGGCGCGGACGTCCTTCGGCAGGTCCCGCTTGACGTAATAGGCGAACTCTCGCTCCTGTGGCGACATGAGCGTTTCGAATCTGGCGTCGCGCGGCTCACCATTGGCGAGCGAGCTCCAGATCCATTCGGCGATCCCCTCGGAAGAGAAATTAGGCGCAAGCTCCATAGCGCGTTGACGAATCGCCGAGGCGTTGTCCGGATCGGTAACCTTCCGCACGGCCTGCATCAGACTGAAACCGCCATAATCGCAGCAAGCGCCCAGTTGAAAGCGGCGGACAAATCGCGCGGCCGCGGTATCCGGATGGCCCATCACCACGATCGGCAGATTCGACGTCGCCACGATAAAGGGGATGCGGCTCGGCAAGCTCAGGCGCGCTATCGCGGGGTTGCCGTCACTCGGGTTCAGCGTCCCTGATGGAACCAAGGCAAAACTGTACCCGCGGAGCGCCGCAGCCATCATTCGCTCCGACAACGGTTGACAAAGGGTGATTCCGGCGGCGCCGATCTCGGCCTCGGTGAAATGGACCCAGCTAACCGCTCCCCCATTGTAGTACCAGTCTATCTTCAGGTTCGAATCTTTGACCGCCTGCGTCAGACGCCCTAGCCAGTGCTGATCCCAGATGTTTCCGACCAGAACACCGCGTCCGGCGCGCGCGCCCCGGTTCGCAGGCGGGTTGCTCCGGGTTGTTATCCCGCTGGCCGACACAATTGGCGGCAGGAGCCAGAATTTGCGCCGGTACTTGGCTTCATAGACCTGGCGCATCTCGGGAGAAATGGCCAGCCGGAGCTCGGACTTATCCAGCAACTCTGTCATCAACTCGTCCGGGATACCCTGGGCGTAGATATTCGCATCATCCATGATGTAAGTGCACAGCGGGGCACCAAATATCTCCCTGGCCGCGATCGCGATCATCGCGCTCTCCGGGTAAAACGGCACGCACAGGATACGCCTCACCGAAAGCCCTGCCAGCTCCTTGACCAGCGTCTGGAAGATCTCGGTCCGCGAGAGTCCCTCGCGCGGCAGGCGGAAATTGAGCGCGCCGAATCCCTGCTCACCTTGATAATCGTCGCGCGCGCGAAACGAAATCAGAGCGGAATCTTCGGAGAAGATGTTCTCAAGAATGACGCCCGTGCCGTGCCTTCGATTGACCTCGTTATGCGTCACAATCAGGTCGAACGGGATCGCCGGTTCGCAGCTTGGCTGCTTTATGCCGCCTGTCTCTAGAAGGAGAGACGCGGCGCGCGCGCGCAACTGCTCATTCGGATGCGCTGCATCATCTCCGCGGACTTTCTCTCGCGATGGCAATTAACGCTCCATGCTTATTACTTATGTGGCCGGCGCCCATCGCTAAAATCGCCGGGCACTCGGCACGAGAGCGGATTTCTATCACGCTGACTGACACCGATCCAGCGTGCGGCCGCTCGTACGAAACACGGCAGGGCGGAGGCACATCGAGACAGTGGATATATCCGGCCAATTCTCCAGGTGACCGCCGCCACAGCCTGTCGTATAGGTAAAACCCATGACGACCGCCAGCGGCCGTGAAGTCACGATAGTCTCGGTTGCGGGTCGGCGGGGGGCGCACCCTGCCGGGCGATGCCTCCACGCGGTCAGAGGCGGGAAGCTGGTCGAAGAGCCGGAGCATCCGACCGCAAGCGCGGTGAGGTGAACATGGAGCGGCGGAACCAAGGCGCTAACTTGCCAAGCTGTCCGCGCTGCGGGGCGACGGTGCATCTGCCCGGCGCGCGCTTCTGCGGCGCGTGCGGCGCGCGGCTCGATGATATTCCCGGCAACCTGCCGCGTTGGCAGCGGCCCGAGCCGGCGCGCTTCAACCACGTGGTGATGAGTCGCAGAGCGATGAGTTGCCCGGAATGTGGCTATCCGATTACCTGGGGGTTCAAGCACCAGTGCCGGCAGTGTGGCGCTGACCTGGTAATGGTGCCTCGGCTCTTTCACCCGAACCACATGAGAGTATACGTGCGCGGCCCGCGCGCGGCGCTGGCCGATCTGGCGGTCGAATTATCGGGCTGGCTGATTGTTCTGGCCGTGGTGGGGCTCATCGGCGCCGCGCTCAAGTGAGGTAATCGCGATGGCATCACACGAGAGCGGCAGGGACATCGGTGTAATCGGTGGTGATGGCGAGCAGCATCGATTACACGCGCCTGCTCGCCGGCTCCAGTGGGCGGCTTGACGCGCGCGAGCCCGTGGGTAGCCTTGGAACATCCTTCGACGCGGGCGATGCGGGAGCGGCCTGATGAATGGAATCCACGACCTCGGCGGGATGCATGGCTTCGGCGCGGTGATGCGCGAAGCGGACGAGCCGGTCTTCCATGCCGATTGGGAGCGGCGGATGTTCGCGATGATCCTTGCGATGCTGCCGCGGCGCGCCTTCAATGTCGACGAGTTTCGCCGCTCGCTCGAGCGGATGCCGCCCGCGGCGTATCTGGCGGCCTCGTACTACGAGCGATGGCTTTTCGCATTCGAATCCCTGCTGATCGAGAAAGGCGCCGCCGCGCGCGAGGAACTCGTTGCGGCAGGCATCCTTGCCGAGGACTCGCCGATAAAGCCGCCGCCACAAATCGCCTCGCGATCGACGCGCGCCGCCAACCCGCGCCGCACCGCGCCAATCCGTGCGCGCTTCAAAGTCGGCGACCGCGTCGTCGCGCGCAACATGAATCCCGCGCATCATACCCGCCTGCCCCGCTATGCTCGCGGCAAGCGCGGCGTAATCCGCGCCGACCAGGGCGTGTTTCCTTGGCCCGACTCTTACGCTCACGGCCTGGGCGCGAACGCTCAGCACGTCTACGCGGTGGCATTCAGCGCGCGCGAGCTCTGGGGTGACCAGGCCCCGGCGCGCGACGAAGTGCGCCTCGATCTGTGGGAGCAATATCTGCTCAAGGCGCCCGCAAAGAAATAGACTGATTCCGATCGCGGATGCGTAGCGCACGATCGCCAATGCGGGCCGAGCGAAAAAACGGAGGGGGCTATGGCTCACGATCACGACGGCCACGACGAACCTGATGCATCGGAGTCCGATCTGGCGCGCCGCGTGCGCGCGCTCGAATCGCTGCTCACCAAAAAGGGCCTGATCGATCCCGCGACGCTCGACCAGATCGTCGACACGTATGAAAATCGCGTGGGTCCGCGCAACGGCGCCCGCGTGGTCGCGCGCGCCTGGGTTGATCCGGCGTATCGCAAGCGCCTCCTCGAAAATCCGGTCGGCGCGATCGAAGAGCTGGGCTTTCCGCCCGGCCCGCAGGGCGCGCACATGACCGTGGTCGAGAACACGCCGAAGCTGCACAACCTCGTGGTATGCACGCTGTGCTCCTGCTACCCGTGGTCGGTTTTGGGATTGCCGCCGGTCTGGTACAAGAGCCCGCCTTATCGCGCCCGCGCGGTGAGCGACCCGCGCGGCCTGCTGATGGAATTCGGCGTCGACGTCGGCGACCGGGAAATCCGCGTATGGGACAGCAGCGCCGAGATGCGCTACCTTGTGCTTCCCGAGCGTCCGGCCGCAAGCGCGCGCATGTCCGAAGACGAGCTTGCGGAACTTGTCACTCGCGACGCGATGATCGGCGTCGGAATGGTCGAGGCGCCGGGCAAGGCGCGCCGGCGCGCGGCGAAGTAGATGAGCGATCGGCGTGAGGCTCGGAAAGTGGCCGGCATGAAGGTGGATGACATTATCGAAGCGGCGCGTGCGGTCACGCCACAGGCGCAATTCAAGGAGCCGTGGGAGGCGCGCGCGTTCGCGCTCACGGTCGCGCTATGGCAAAGCGGACGCTTGCAATGGGACGAATTCCAGCAGCGCCTTATCGCCGAAATTGCCCGGGCCGATGCCGCCGGTAGCGCGGATGCTGCGGGCGCGGACTATTACCAGCACTGGCTCGCGGCGCTGCTCACGATTCTTTCCGACCGCGGCATTGCTGATGCGGCCGCGCTCGAGGCGCAAATCGGAACTCTGCCGCCGCTGCCTTCGCCGCACGCGCGCGCATCATAGGCGGCGGCGCGGAGCCTTCCGATGTATCGCTATTTCATTGGCGCTCTGATCGCGCTGCTGATTGCGGCCGGGGCCGGATGGAAGTTATACGAACAGGAGAATGCGCGGGAGGCGCAGGCTCAAACTGAGGATCGGAACCGGATCGATTCGCTGACCGCACAGGTCGCGGATCTGCAGCAGCAGAACGCGCAGCTAAACGTGGCGCTGGCGAAGGTCCAGGCCGAGCAGCAGCGGCTGGTGGTCGAAAACGACATGCTCAACAACACGCTCGCGCAGGCGCGGCTGACCGGAAAGATTCCCAACAAACTTCCGTATCCGCCCAAGTAGCGGCGCGGATTGGAGATGGTCGAAAAGTGAAAGCACTGGTTATCGGAGGCACCGGACCGAGCGGACATTATATTGTCAACGGCCTTATCAATCGCGGCTGCCAGGTCGCGATGCTGCATTCGGGAAGGCATGAGCTGGATGAGATTCCGAAGACGGTCGAGCATATTCATGCCGATGCGTTTTCGGAAGACTCCCTGAGAAACGCACTGGGTAATCGTGATTTCGATCTGACGGTCGCGGCTTATGGCCGGTTGCGGCGGATCGCGGAACTCATGGCCGGGCGGACCGGGCGCTTCATTTCGATCGGCGGCGCGCCGGCTTATCGCGGCTACATGAATCCCAATGTCCTGCGCCCGGCCGGGATGCCGATGCCGACGGCCGAAGACGCTGAGCGGGTGCCGGCCGAGGACGAAGACGGAAAAGGATGGCGCGTCGCGCAGACCGAAAGCGCCGTCTTCGAGCACCATCCGGGCGCGAGCCATTTTCACTACCCGTTCCTTTACGGCCCCTATCAGATTGCGCCGCGCGAGTGGTGTATCGTGCGCCGGATTCTCGATGGCCGAAAGGCGATAATCGTTCCCGAGGACGGCCTCACGATTAATCATTCAGCCTTTGTCGAAAACGCCGCGCACGCGATTTTGCTGGCGATCGATCAGCCCGAGGCGGCCAAGGGCCAGACCTTCAATTGCGGCGACCAGCGGCTGCTCACGATGCGCCAGACGATCGAAGTAATCGCGGCGGCCCTCGGGCGCGAAGTCGAGATTGTCTCGATGCCGCGGCAATTTGCCGTGTCGGCGCGCCCGATGCTCGCGCAGCCCTGGACCAGCCATCGGGTGCTCGACCTCACGAAGCTCCGAACCCGCCTGGGCTACACTGACGTCGTGGCGCCGGAGCGCGGCCTCGCAATCACTGCGCATTGGCTGAGAGACCATCGGCCCGAGCCCAACGGCGGCGATGAAAAAATCCTTCAGGATCCCTTTGACTATCGGGCCGAGGACGAACTGATCGCGGCGTGGAAGGCGCTTTGCGACAAGATGCCGCAAGTGAAGTTCGCGCGCGAGCCGGGGTACACGGCCACCTACAGCGGGCCCGGCGGAAAGCCGCGCACGGGCGTATATTCGTGATACTCACGCGCGGCGATTAGCTACTCTTTACCAGTGTCGCCGGCCGCGGCAGGCGCGAGTGCGTAGCGCTGCCATTCCAGCAGATGCGCAAGCGAACGCATGTCGGTCATCCGATCAAGATAGACCTCGCCCTTCAAATGATCGGTTTCGTGCTGGATGACGCGCGCATGAAAACCATTCGCGACGAAATCCAGCGCCTCGCCGTGACGTCCGAGCGCCCGCACGCGAAGGCTTTTGTGGCGCGGCACGCGCCCGCGCATCTCCGGAATACTCAGGCATCCCTCCCAGTCCTCAATCCTGGCGCTATCGATCACCTCGACGACCGGGTTGATCAGAAACGTCAGCGGTACCGGCGGCATGTCGGGGTAACGCGGATGGCGGTCGACCTCGAGCACCGCGACCTGCAATCCCAGATGGACCTGCGGCCCCGCCAGTCCGACGCCGCTGTACTCGCGCATCGTGTCGACCATGTCGTCGAGGATGCGCTGGAATTCGGGCGTGCTGATCCGGCCCGGCGCAACCTGCTGGGCGGCGGCGCGAATCACCGGGTGGCCGAGGCGGGCGACTTTGTAAATCATGACGGTTCGATCCTCTTCGAGCCGCGATTGTAGCCGCGCCCTTCGAGTATCCAAAACGGGGACGAAACCTCATCCAAGCAGCGCCCCGTACCTTTCGCAAATTTTTCGCAACCAATATCGCGCCGCAACTATTTCGCGCGCCGCAGCGCCTCGCCGCCGCCATACGGTTCGACCAGCGCCGGTACTCCGTCGCGCACCTTGCCGAGCAGTCGGATAAGCGTCTTGCGCTCGCCCGCACTCAAGCCGGCCATCAGCTTTGCGGTGCGCGCGAAATGATCGGGCAGCATCGCCGCCGCGTACTTGCGCCCGGCCGGGGTCAGGCGAACGAAGGTTTTGCGGCGATCCTCCGCCTGCCCCGCTCGCACGATCAGGCCGTCGCGCTCGAGGCCGTCGACCAGGCCTGTGATCGTCGCCCGGCTGACGCCGATTTTGTCGGCAATATCGGAGGCGCACATCCCCTCCTCCGGCCCCACGTTGACCATCATCAGGACGCTGAAGCGGCCGGGTGAAATCCGATGGCGCGAGAAATGGACCTCGAGCGCGTCGAACACGTCGCTCGCCACTCGCAGCAGGGTCAGGTAGGCCTCGACCGCGCCGGGGTCGATTTGCGGATAGCGCCGCGCGAGCCCGCGCAGGACTTCGTACTTGGGAACTTCGCGCGGCAGGAACTGTCTCATTCGTAAGGTGCCTTATGGTTTATCGTTTTAACCATTTGGCGCGCCTGACGCAATCCGATCCCGTCCGGATCATGCCCGGCCGGATCGAAGCGGCGAACGGCGCTCAGCTTTTGCGCGGTACGTAGTATTGGACACCCGTGCCCACCCGATCGATCTCGCGGACGAGCTGGTCGAGGTCCGCGGGATCGGCGACGAAGTCTATCTCCGAGGTATCGACCACGAGCAGCGGCGTCTCTTCGTAGTAGAAAAAGAAGTCGCGAAACGCACCGGCCACGCGTTCGAGATAGTCATAGCTGGTCCGGCGGTCGATCGGCCGGCCGCGCTTATGCAGCCGCTCTCCCAGCACCTGTGTCCGCGCACGGATATACACTACGAGATCGGGTTTCGCGATCCGGCCGTCGAGCAGGCGATAGACATTCTCATAAAGCACCAGCTCGTCGGGGTCGAGGTTGAGGCTCGCGAAAATCCGGTCGCGCGCGAGGATATAGTCGGCGACCGTGCTCTGCGCGAAGAGCTCCTGCTGCAAGAGCTGGCGCTGTTGATTGTAGCGGGTCAGCAGGAAATAGAGTTGGGCCGATAGCGCGTACTTGTCCGGATTTTCGTAGAACCGATCGAGAAAAGGATTATTTCCGGATTCGTCCAGGATACTGCGCGCATCGAGCCGTCCCGCGAGCGCCTTGGCGAGGCTGGTTTTGCCAACGCCAATCGGACCGTCAATCGCAATATAACGGCCCCTCTGGCGCATCGCCCAGCCTAATCGGCCGGCATCGGCAGCGGGAAGTGGACCCGCTCCTTGGCGACGCTTAACAGTTCGACCGTCGCGCCCGCCTTTGCGAACGCGCCGATAATCTCTTCGACCAGCCACTCGGGCGACGACGCGCTGGCGGTAAGCCCGAGCGCGCGCACGCCCTCGACCATCGCCGGCTGCACGTCGGCGATCGAATCGACCAGGAAGGCGCGGGCGCCGCGCGTGCGCGCCACCTCGACCAGCCGGTTGGCGTTCGAGCTCTGCTTCGAGCCGACCACCAGGATCGCGTCGGTCATCCCGACCAGCTCTTTGACCGCGTTCTGGCGATTCTGCGTGGCGTAACAGATGTCGTCGGTCTTAGGCGTCCCGATCGCCGGGAAGCGCCGCTTGAGCGTCGCCATTATCTCGCGCGTGTCGTCGACGCTCAGCGTGGTCTGCGTGACCGCCGCGACCCGCTCGGTATCGGGGACTTCGACCCGCTCCGCCTCCTCGACGCTGCCGACCAACAGAACGCGGCCCGGTGCGACGCCGAGCGTGCCATTCACCTCTTCGTGGCCGGCGTGGCCGACCAGGATTACCGTCCGGCCCTCGTTGGCATAGCGCTCCACTTCCAGATGGACCTTGGTGACCAGCGGGCAGGTCGCGTCGATTACCCGCAGGCCCCGGCCGCGCGCGCGATCCCATTCGCTGGGCGCGACGCCGTGCGCGCTGAAGATCACGCGCTGCCCCTCGGGCACCTCGTCGAGGCTTTCGACAAAGATCGCTCCCTCGCGCTCGAGCGCTTCGAGCACAAAGCGGTTGTGCACTATCTGATGGCGCACGAAAAGCGGACGCCCGTAAGAGCGGAGCGCTCCCCGCACGGCCTCAACCGCGCGATCAACGCCCGCGCAGAAGCCGCGCGGCTCGGCAAGGATAATCTTGGCTACGTTGGTCTTGCCCGCGTCCATCTCTGATTCAGTCATTACCCTGAAACGCTACCATCGCGGGCCCCGCGCAACAAGTTCCGCGCTCGCCGGGCCGCGGCGGTTGGTACTGGCGTCATTCAGCTGCTCAACCTGCCAGCGGCGTCGTTTGAAATGTGTAGTGGCGTGCTTTGGTTCGTCAGCCGAGCATCGACGGACCACCAGACTAAGATTGTCAGAAGCCAGATTGGAAACAGAAAAAATAAGAGGCGTCCTGGGTGCCCTGAGAAAAAGGGACATTTGGAAAATGCCAGAAGTGCGGCCGCGGCCACGATCGGCATCGTGAAGATCAAGTCCTGCCGAGCCGGGTAGGCAGTCGCCCTGTGCAGGAGCCCTCCGACAACTCTAAGGGAGAAGAACGCTGCGAAGCTCACCAGAAAAAGATTCACCTTATTCGGGAACGCGGCTTGGGTTAGATACCAAGTCCCTATAATGAGCACCGAAAGTGAAAACCCACGCCAGCTATGTGGCCCCGAAAGATGAGGTACGATCTTGACGTGGTACAGATAAAAGTCTTCGAGGAATACTGCGATGAGAAAGACAACTCCCCAAAGCACGGGCGAGCTTGCGTGAAGGACTGTATCGTTGATGCGGGGCAGCGTTGCTCCAACAGTCACCGCATACATGAAGTCGACGAACAGCCCTCGGTCAGCCATATTGGTCCCCCACAAGCGTGAGCGCGGCGATTGAATCGCTGGCTTATGCTCATCTAGCCGCGGGGTCGCCGCGATGCTTCTTCAGGGCCTGGGCGACGCCCGGCAGCCGTTTCGGCGTCGCTCCCTTACCGCTGTCGGCCTCCATATAAGCTTGAACGCGGGTCAGGAAATGATGCGAATGGGCGTTGCGCACCGCCGTCCGAAAGCCCATCTCGTCCTGCGCCTGATTGACCGCGAACTTGGTCATCCGCAGCGTGAACGAATCGGTCTCCGCGATCCGATTTGCCATCGCGAGCGTCTCGCGTTCGAGGTCCGCGCGCGGCACCACCAGGTTGACCAGCCCGGTTCGCAACGCCTCCTCGGCGCCGATGAAGCGGCTCTGGAATAGCACCTCCTTCGCCTTGCGCACGCCGACATCCCACGGCGCCGAGAAATATTGCGTCAGCGAGGGCAGGAACATCGCGTCGTCAGCCGCGACTATCAGGTCCATCGCGGAGGCGAACATGTAGCCGCCAAAGATGCAGTAGCCCTGCACCTGCGCGATCGTCGGCTTGGACAGATCGCGCCACCTGAGCGTGTTGTCGAGGAATATCTCCCACGACCGCAGATGGCGCTTCTTGAGCCCGCGCGTATTCAGATAGCTCTTCGGATCGGCGACCTCGTCGGGAGTGCCGAGGTCGTGCCCCGAGGAAAAATTGTCGCCCGCTCCGGCCAGGATAACGACCCGGACATCGTCGTCGGCGGCGGCCTCTTCGAAGGCGCGGTCGAGTTCATGCAACAGCGCCGTCGATTGGGCGTTGCGATAGCGCGGCCGGTTGAGCGTGATCCGTCCGACGCGCTCGAGTTTCTCGTATGCGACCTGGCTATACGCCATCGTTTCTCCCCTCGGTGGTCTGAGTGCGCAGCAACTATGCGATTAGTAGCCGCCGAGCTGTTTGATCCACGAATTGTCCATAGCGTCGTTGACATCCGCCTGCGAGACCGTCTCGCCCCGATTCAGCTTGTCGATAAGCGTTTGAAGCTTGTCCGCTTTCATCGAGTACATCGGCTCGAGCGAGTTGTTCGAGTCGCTGAAGCTCATCGCGTTGCCGCGATCCTGCATCTCGCGCTGCTCGAGCTGCTTGATAAGCGCGGCGTTGTTCTGCGCCACGCCCGTCTGCTGGCCCGATTCCGCGATTACCGGAGTCATCAGCATCACACCAATTACGAGACCGATCACCAACGCTCCACTGCCAAACCTGCGCGTGTTCATCGGCGGCCTCCTGTATTGCCTCTCTCAATTTCAGCGTAAGACTGGACTCGGGCAGTGCGCAAGCCAAAAATGAATCAGGAAAATTGCGCATGGATAACGCATCGGAATTCGTCCTCGACAGCGACTCGCACGTCATGGAGCCGCCCGACCTCTGGGTTACCCGTCTCGAACCGCGCTTTCGCGACCGTGCGATTCGAGTCGAAATCGATCCCGCCGACGGCCTCGAAATTCTGACCGTCGACAATCAGCCGGTATTGAAAGGCGTGCTCGCGGGTCTCGGCGGCGCGAATCTTCCGCGCCAGTCGATCTTCACCCCCGGAAAGACCACCTATCTCGACGGTTGTCCGCCGCCGAGCAATCAACCCGGTGAGCGCCTTCGGATGCTCGACCAATGGGGCGTCAACGCGGGCGTGCTCTTTCCGACGCTGGGAATCCTGTGGGATGTGGCCGACAACGATCTCGCGAGCGCCTACGCCCACGCCTACAACAACTGGCTCAATGATTTCGCCGCGCACGATCGCGCCCGCATGATTCCGATCGCGCATCTGGCGCTGCAGGACCCCGCCGAGGCGCTGAAGGAACTCCGCCGATGCCTCAAGCTCGGCTTCAAGGGCATCTTCGTCGCGCCCGAACGGGTCAACGGCAAGCGCCTCTCGGACTACTCGCTCGACCCGATCTGGCGCGAATGCGAAGACGCCGGAATCCCGGCGTGCCTGCACGTTATCGTGCGCTTCAACCGCACCGCGCCGATGGTCTCCGAATACTATGACCCGGGCGAGTTCCGCGCCGTCTTCGGCTTCGCGATCGGCGGCTTCGGACAGATCGTCCCTTCGATGATGACGATGATCGCCGACGGACTCTTCGATCGCTTTCCCCGGCTCAAGGTGCTCTGCGTCGAGGCCGGATGCGGCTGGGCGCCATACATCATGGATCGCATGGACGAGAAGCATGAGCATCTCGGATGGACCTTTCCGCTCCAGATGAAGCCCAGCGAGTACATGCGGCGCAACGTATGGGTGGTCGCCGAGCCCGAGGAGCGGACGATCGGCTCGGTGATGGACCTGATGGGTGAGGATCGCGTGCTGTGGGGCTCCGACTATCCGCATATCGATTCGTCGCTCGAAGCGCCCAGGCTGATTCGCCAAAGCGCCGCGGGGCTGACGCCGGAGCGCCGCCGCCGATTGCTCGGTGAGAATGCCCGCGCACTTTTCCCGCGATAATCGGCGAATTTCACCCCCGACGGGTTGACCGGCGGCCATATTAAGCCGTTTAATCGCGTCATGGTTGGTATCGTTTCTTACGGTTCATATATCCCCTACCGTCGTCTCAAGCGCGCGGCTATCGCCGAAGTGATGGGCGTTCCGGCCAGCAAGGGCGAACGCTCGGTCGCAAGCTTCGACGAGGACAGCGTCTCGATGGCGGTCGAGGCCACCCGCGACGCGCTCCACGGCGCGCCCGCCGGCGATATTCATACCCTGCTCTTCGCCACCTCGACCCCGCCCTACGCCGAAAAGCTCAACGCCGCGATCGTCGGCGCGGTCGCTCAGCTCCCGCCCGAGTGCCGCGCGGCCGACCTCACCGGTTCGATTCGCACAGGCCTGTCAGCGCTCCTGCAAGGCGCCGATTCCGTTCGCGGCGGCAGCATGGCGCTGGTCGCGATCGGCGACAGCCGTCTTGGCGCGCCCGAAGGCAAGCTCGAGCAGAGCAGCGGTGACGGCGCCGCCGCCTTCGTGATGGGCGAGCACAACGTCCTGGCCGAGATTGTCGCCAGCGCCTCGTTGACGCGCGAGTTCCTGGACTCGTGGCGGGCGCCCGGCGAACGCTTCTCTCATTCGTGGGAAGAGCGCTTCGCTCTAACCCAGGCCTTCGTACCCCTGCTGAGCCAGGCGATCCAGAACGTCTTGCAAAAGGCGGGGGTCAAGCCGGCCGAACTGTCCAAGGTGATCCTCGATGCGCCCAACGCCCGCGCCGCCGAAGAGGTGATGCGCGGGATGAAGCTCGAACCGGCCAAAATCGCCGATTCGTTCGCGCTCACCGTCGGCCAGACCGGCGCCGCGCACGCCGCCCTGATGCTCACGTCGGTCCTGCCCGCGGCCAAGGCCGGCGACCTGATCCTGGTCGCGACCGTCGCCGACGGCGCCGACGCGATCCTGTTCCGCGTGACGCCGGCGGCCGCTGCCTTCCGCCCGGTCCATTCCGTGGGCCGCATGGTCGAATCCAAGGGCGACGTCTCTTATGCGAGCTATCTCAAGTGGCGCGAAATCCTGCCCACCGAACCGCCGCGCCGCCCCGATCCCCAACGCCCCGGCGCTCCGCCGATGCTGCGGGCGGAAAAGTGGAAGTACGGCCTGATTGGCTCTCTATGCACCGCATGCGGCACGCCGCAGCTCCCACCGCAGCTCGTTTGCGTAAAATGCCGGACACGGGGCAAGATGGAACCGTATCGGTTCGCCGATCGGACCGGCCGGGTCGCCACCTACGCAATCGACCGGCTCGCCTACTCGCTCAACCCGCCGACCGTCAACGGAGTCGTCGATTTCGAGGGTGGCGGGCGCTTCCTGTGCGAGATGACCGACTGCGAACCCGATCAGGTCGCGATTGGCGACGAGGTCGAGATGACGTTTCGACGGCTCTTTACCGCCGACGGTATTCACAACTATTTCTGGAAGGCGCGGCCCAAGCGCTAGGCCCGCCAGGAGGACTCGAATGGCCAGCAGGGGAATCAAGGACCGCGTCGCGATCGTCGGCATGGGATGCACCCGCTTCGGCGAGCATTGGGATAAGAGCACCGAGGACCTTCTGGTCGAGGCCGCCTACGATGCGTACGCGTCGGCCGGAATGGGCCCCGACGATGTCGACGCCTACTGGCTCGGCACGATGGGCTCGGGAGTTTCCGGCCTGACGCTCTCCGAACCGTTGAAGATTCAGTACAAACCGGTGACGCGCGTCGAGAATATGTGCGCGACCGGCTCCGAGGCGCTCCGTCAGGCCGCCTACGCGGTCGCCTCGGGCGCGTTCGACGTCGCGATGGCGATTGGCGTCGAGAAGCTCAAGGACTCGGGCTTCTCCGGTCTGGTCATGACCAATCCGCCCAACGACGGCACCCCGGGCAGCATGACGCCGCCGGCGCTTTTCTCGCTCCTGGCACCCGCCTACTTCAAGAAGTACGGCCTCGATCCCGAAAAGGGCAAGGACGTGCTCTCGCGGATCGCGTGGAAGAACCACAAGAACGGCGCGCGCAATCCCAAGGCACAGTTCCAGAAGGAAGTGCCGATCGAAACGATCAGGAATTCACCGAAGATCGCCGACCCGCTCGGAATCATGGATTGCTCGGGCGTCTCCGACGGCTCCGCCGCAGCGATCGTCGTCCGCGCCGAAGACGCGCACAAGTACTGTAAGAATCCGATCTATATCAAGGCGCTCTCCTTCGTCGCCGGTCCGGCCGAAGGCCCGCTTTCGCAGGAGTACGACTTCACCAGCTTCCCCGAAGTTGTCGCCTCGGCCCGTGACGCCTACAGGCAGGCTGGCATTACGAATCCGCGCGAGCAGATAAGCCTCGCCGAAGTCCACGACTGCTTCACACCGACCGAGCTCGTCCTTTGCGAGGACCTGGGCTTCAGCAATCGCGGCACCGCATGGCAGGACGTGATGGAGGGCTTCTTCGATCTCGAGGGCAAGCTGCCGGTGAATCCGGACGGCGGGCTCAAGTCGTTCGGCCATCCAATTGGCGCGTCGGGCCTGCGGATGATGTACGAGATGTGGTTGCAGCTTCGCGGTGAAGCGGGACCGCGCCAGATCAACAATCCAAAGATGGGGCTGACGCACAACCTGGGCGGGCAGCCTGGCCGATGCGTCAGTTTCGTGTCGGTGGTCGGCGCGAACCAGGGCTGATTCAGCGGCGGCGACAGCGCCCCGCCGGGCGCTATAGCCGCCAGCCATAACCCCGCACGGGCCCGGGGGGGGGGGGTAAACCCCCCCGCCCCCGGCGG